>JAABUY010000377.1_pt1 | contig 81567 bp, 78 predicted proteins | sample 5560271 | NCBI WGS metagenome assembly JAABUY01 (sample SAMN10711886, study PRJNA513374) | rock metagenome | isolation source: Antarctica rocks | place: Antarctica: Victoria Land, University Valley | reverse complement strand
CTGCGCCAGCGCCCCCTGTGCAATCTGCCATCAAGATGACCGCAGGTAGGTGATGAGTGTGATTTAGAGCTGTATTTGCAATCTATTTGACTGTGTGAGTTTCGTGTAGGGAGTTTTGCTGCTGTTGTGGCTTCTAAGAGACTATATATAAAGATGTAGATCAAATTTTTCTGAAAACTTTATTAAAATATCTTTAGATAAACTTTTTTACAAATTAAATAATTCAGAGCTTAAAAGCTGCTGAGATATTAAGAAAGAAGAGTAAATTCTTAAATTGAATATAAATAAAAGATCTATTTTATGTTAATGATGTGATGTATATTCTGCATGTAAAAGTCTTACACATTAAGATCTTACATAAGCATCATAATAATCTGCTTGCAGAGCATCTAGTTACAGATTAAATTTACATATAGATTTGCAAGAAGTATTAATGATTAGAGATGAAAAAATATATTAATGAACACTGTTTTATCTATCTTAAATGTTAAGAAGTATAGATAATTTACAGAAAGTCTGTAAAGCTATTATAACTTTTAAAATATTTTATATAACTTTAAAATATAATTATAATGAACTTTATTACTGATTTGTCAAAGAACAGAGTTTATAAAAGCATTTATGATACAGTATTAAATGTAATTGATAAATTCTTAAAGATGTGTCACTACATTTCATATCAGAAGAACATGATCACAAAAGATCTTACAGAAGTCTTTATATAGAAAATAATCTGTTTACATAAAGTTTTAACAGTCATAATAACAGATCAGAAATCATTGTTTATTTTATAATTTTAAATTAATGTAATATTTACTTTAAAAATTAAGCAGCAATTAAACACTGTCTTTTATTTTTAAATAGATAGACAGACAAAACATTAAAATAATGTTCTTAAATAATATTTGCAAAGTTATATTAACTATAAGCAAGATAACTGAGCAACACTACTGTTCTTAGTAGAATTTATGTATAATGCAAGTAAATACTTTATGACTTAAAAGACATTTTTTAAAATGATTTATGAATATAATTTAAAATTTAATCTATTAAGAGTAAATGAGATTTTTAAGTATACTGTGAAGCAAGAAAGCTTCACAGAAGTTAAAAATCTTATAGATTAACTGTAAATAAGTTATGAAGAGACTTAAAGATCTATTTTTAAGATGTAGAAGTATTAAAAAAGAGATTATGATAAGAGATAAATGAACATTAGGTTTAAGATTGAGTAGAAAGTTTAATTATATATTAAGAACATAATTATAAAAAGATTTTTACAGAAGTTGAACTGACTTTATTATGAATTATATTAAATTGTAAAGTCAATTAAGAAATAAGTCTATAGACTTGAGCTGCTTAAGAAATTAAGCATTTATAATGTTTTTTATGTTAGTCTGCTGTGAACTCATAAGTTTTACAAAGAAAAAGAGTTCTTAAAATTTAAATTTTTATATTTAACAGTAAACTTAAACTTCTATAAGTTTAAGATTATTGTTATAGTAAACTTATAAGTTCAAATTAACTCTGAGAAATAATCAACACTGTAATACTTAATTACATAAAAGAGATATACAGATCTAATTTAAGAATCAAAAATTAATGTTAAGAATATCTGAAGATTAATTAATAAGTTTTATAAGAAAAATCTTAAAAAGTAAAAATTAACACTTATAAAGTTCACAAAGTTAAAAAGAACTAAAGTTTAACTTAATTTCACTTTGTATTTATCTGCAGAGCTACTTATCACTTATATTATGTAGAAGTATAGATTTACACAAATGTTCTTTACTTAAAGTAGCTAAAAAAATATCAATAAGATTCTTAAAAAGAAGAGCTTATCTGCAAGCTTAATAGCTTTGAGAAAGTGACAGCTCTGAAGAGAGAAGATATGCTGAGTATTATAAAGTTAAAGATATGTTGTTTACATTTTTTTAAGCAAAAATATATATACTTAATCTTTATCTGAGGTTCTGATCCCTTCAGAGCTAAATACAGTCAGTATAAAACTCAGAAAATTAAATATGAAGATTTATTGCATTTTGTGCTGTAATTATCTTAATAAGAATCTGATCATCACATTATATGATCTTTAGCACAGTTAATGTTTCATTTTGCTTTTAAGTTTAAAGTAATTTCTTTAAAAAGCATAACTCAATCTCATTTAATGTCATAAAAGAGATATTAAAGAAGACAAAAGCTTCTGTAACTGAGAGAAATGATAATGTAAAGAAAAGAAATGATAATGTAAAGTTAAAGAACAGTGAAGTGAAGACTATAATAAGAAATGATGATGACAAAAGAATTGATGTTACTTTTTAAATATAAAGAATATCACTCTTCATTATTTATAATTAAGAAGTAGATCTTCAGACTGCTTACAGAGACAGTAATATTACTATAACTGTTAATATTTATAAGTTTTACAGCAAAGAATTACACATCATTAATAGAAGAAGAACTTTCTTTTTTAATACTTTCTTTCTTTTTATTACTCTTCAGAGAAGCTAATGACAGTGAAGATAAAAGTATAAATGATGATAATAATAAGAATAATAAAGATAACAATACATCAACATTAAAAATATAGACTCAATCAATTCATAAATAATCTGCATACTTCTAAATGATGTCTTTAACATTCTCATAATACTTTATAAAGACTGTCTTGATCTAACTGCTGAGACTGCAATCAACATACTTTAATGTATAAAGATTACTCATTTTCATTATAAGAATGATCTGTCAATAATGCTTGTGATATATAAGATGCAGCAGAACATCAGTGATTCAGTATTGACATTATTGTTGTAGAAATATTAGTGTGTGTTTAGCTATCAAAGTTAATGATTATAAGAACTGCATACTATTTAACTTAAAATAATTAGTTAATATCAATTTAAAGAGAGCTGACTTCACAATGACTTGTTTAAAGAGTAGCTGCATGTTTATGTACAGTAAAGATTGTATTATTACTTAATTATTTATGAAACATTCACTATTAGTTAATATGCTTACTACACACATCTAGAATGATATCTGATATGCAGATTAAAGAATGTTATTTTTAATTAAGTATTTATTGACTTTATTTAACTCAATTTTTCATGTGCAAATGATATGATGCAGAAAAAAATTTAATGAGAGTCAATTTAATATGTAAAAATTTTGAAATAGTTCACTTTGAATGTGTTTTCAATTTCATTGAGGAAAAGTTACTTTACTGTAATGAAAAGAACTTGATGAAAATTTTGTTGATAATAATAATGTATTATTTAGCTATGATGATGTTGCAAAAGAAAATGCTCACAATGCTGTCTTAATGAGAACATAAGAAAGCTTATAACTGATTAATAAATTTGTGAGAATAAGTTCAGCTTATAATAGACTTGTAAAGAAGAGTTAAAGCTCATAATAAATTTATAAAGAAGATCTAAGCTTGTAATAGACTTACAGAAGAAGTTTAGCTTGCAATGACTCATAAAGAAGAGTTAGACTTACAATAAATTTGTTGAGAAGATTTAAGATTATAATAAATTGCAATGATATGAGCTGAAGTTTGTGAAGAATCACAAATGAATATAAAGCTCAGAAACTTAATTGTGAAAAGAACTTAATATTTATGAATAGAATACATTGAAGAATTAATTTAATATCTTTTTTCTTAAGAGATTTTCAGTATTGAAGTGATCTTACTTACTGTTTTTCTTCTTTATGAGAAGTTTTTTCAACAGAGAGTCAGCTAAATGCAGATGTCATAAGAATGTAATATATAAGAAAAAGAATAATTGTAAGCTTACTTTCAGTTTATAAGAATAGAAACTTTCTTGTATAATCTTGTGTAACTAGTATACTTAGTAAGCTAATCTTCATAAAGAAATAAAAGCATACACTTTTATCTTTTATAAAGATTAACAATAATTCTACATATATATCAGATTCTATCTGATTCACTGTTACATAACTGTTAAGATCAGTTTTACAAATTCTTACTATCTTCTGTATATACTTCATTCTCTTCAGAACATTAAACAATATTCTAAAAATAATATTGATTTTAAACTTATTTTAAAAAAATTTATTCATTTTATTATAATATATTCTGAATCTTTTCTTTAAATATTCAATCAACATCTCTTTCATTACTGATGTCAAGACTCTACATTAATTTCTTTGCTCAAGTCTGAGAATCTTAAATGATTCTCATACTTATTGATTTCTTTGCATTCTTCAAATTTGTTAAGTAGACACTTTCATGTTCTCATGAATTGATGAAATTGACATTTCACAGTAGGCTGAGTGCGCAGGTTGCCTATAGGTCACATGGGTCAGGGTTGAGTCCAAGTATTGGGTTGGGTCAGGCTAACTTTTATTCAGCTGAGTCAGGTGTGGGTTAACCTGACCTGACTCATGTAGGGTCATGGGTTTTTTGCGGGTTATATATAGCCTTAGTAAGCATGTGTATGCGCTTAGTAAGCACATACACATGCTTACTAATGTGTGTTTCTAACACACACCTTCGCGAAAAGTCATGATTTTCGTAACTTATTCAGTAATATATCTTGCGACCGTGTAATTTATCCCTATATGGCTAGTTAAGGTGTAATTTATTATGACTAATATATCAATAAGCTTCCGCATTTTTGAGCCCTAGCCCTGACCTTACCCATAATGGCTAGCTTAGGGTTCTCGGGTTTAACCCGCGCAGGTATGGGTAGGGTTGGTCTGTGCATGAACCCGACCTGACCTGACCTGGACCCTAGCGCAGGTTCAGGTCGGGTGCACTTTTTTCTGACCTGACCTGACCCTACACCCAGCCTATTTCACAGATCAATTGATCATTGATGAGATTCTTAATGTATTCAGACAATGAATGAGGCATTGCTGATGTTTAGAATGCAGTCACAGTGGTTGTGAAGCTGTTTTTGATGTGAATTCATGGATAGATACAGGGGTGGCAAGTTTTACTAAAAAAAGTGGTGTGTTTTTTGCTTATGGTGTCTACTGACCAGAATTATTGCCGGCACTGTAAGGATCTGGACACTTGTATGGCACTACATATGCAGCTAACCACCCCTGGGAAAAGATCGCTACAGGGATGCCTTACGCGGTAAGAAGACAGAATTCTGCCTGACATCACTCTCAACTTCCAATCGGCCATCAATTCAATATTTGATTATCTACTACCTAACAGCCTGATACCATCATTGTAGTCACTGTGTGATACTTCATGCCCACTCGTCTCTTCTCCCTTCTCCCCTCTTCCTTTCCCTTATACCTTCTCCCTTCTCCCGTCAACTCGCTTCAGTTTATGCGGTAGGATTAGGGTTCATCTGCGCCACCCGTCAGTTCAAAGCCTCCATGTCCCGTTCGCAGTAGCACCGTACCTTGCGCTTGCCGCCCGTCATAGTGATATTGACATATCGTCGGGTGTAGATGACTCTCTTATGGGCGCGCCCGTTTGCGGACTTCGGCTTCTCGGTGGGTTCGACCTGGCCGCCGAACACAATTAGCTTGGTTCGAGGAGTTATGAAGCAGGGCTTGCCTTTGGTGTTTGCGACTTTACTTTGCCTGCACGAGCGAGGGAGCCGTGCACTTTGCCCATCTGGTGATTGAGCTTGGCTGGAGTTGACTTTCTGTAGGTAGTGACGGGTCTGCTCGTTCCGTCAAACTTGTGAGGAGGTTCACAGAAGACACCAAGGCAGATGTTGATCTACTAGCTTTCAGGTGCTTGGAAGAATTACATAGCTATTTGGTCAAAGATAGTGGTGAAGGTAGAAAATGCAATCATCTGTTCGGGACGGATAAACCATGGTGCCGGTCATCAGAAAGCCTCCCTTAAGTTACGACCGCGATTGGACAACCTTCAATGGACCCAAGACAGAGTTCGACAATATACAATCGGAGCAATCACCGGGAGAGTCATTGCAGATGTCCAGTAAAGATAAAGCGCAAACTTTTACGAATGGCGCACAAAGTAGTAACCAGTCGATCCCAGAGCTCGACGTTCAGAAGCTCCATTCTCTACCCTCAGAACAGCAAGACCTTTACCTGTTAAGCTTCACCTCGGATATAGCAAAACATGTCTCCACCTTAGACGCCGAAAGTATTTCAGCTCAGCAGACACACCTCAAGAAGGAACTCTTCCAAGTTGTCAATCTTTCCTCACCCGCGCCCTCTCGCGTTATCCGCAACAACCTCGGGCGATGCTTCGCAGACATATTCGGAAAGGGAGACCGGAAGCTCCTTTACGAGACCATCAACGAGCTGCTGAGCATAATATCTACCGGGAAGGGGGAGAAAGAGCTAAAAGCGAAGCATGCAGCCGTGCATTGTATGGGGGAAGTCTTTCTGGCCGCAGGAGATAGTGCAATCAGCCTCTCAGGAATAACAGTATCGAATTTGATACGCCTGTTCAAACCTGCACAAAGTCATGCAGGGCTACGAAGCGGGCTCTTCAAGGCGCTGGGCAAGCTGGTACGAGGTACAAAGGGCTCCGTTGATGAGTCTGATGCCAGGGATATATGGAAGGTTGCCAGAGGTGCAGCGTCCGGGGACAAGGCAGGTTTGGTACAAGCCAGCGCCTGTATCTGTATGTATCGTTTAGTGCAAGGGACCTCCTATTTCGACAACTCGGGCGATTTTGAATCGCTGAAGTCGACGATATGGAAAGCCATGGACAGCTCCCTACCAGTTGTGCGGCACGCTGCTGCATCATGTTTGGCGGCCACACTGCTCAAGTCACACTCGGAAGATAGTGGAAAGGCTATTGCGCCCAAGGTCAAGAGACTCAAGAAGCCCACCAAAAGGCAGTCAATGGCAATTGGAGAAGATGACGAGATCCCTCGCTCAGAATCTCCGATTTCGAAGAAGTCTACAGCAACGCTTGCGTTAAGCCTGACTGATATTCTGAAGCAGCTATCAACGCAGTACATTCGCTCATCTACCAGCAACAAGGCCAGAGCTGGCATTGCGGCATGCTACATCCGAGTATTCCAAGGCCTTGGTAACAAGATGGTCGAAGCACAATACGGTCAGATCGCTGATCACCTCCTCATCGATCTCCTGAGTTGTCCGGGCATCGTGCATAACAGGTACCGGCTCCTCTTTACGAGAAGATTCGTTCGAGTTGTTCTCGAGGATGTGGTGGGCCGCCAGATCCTGGGCGAAAGTGGACAACTGAACGCTGCGAAGATGTTGATCAACGACGTTTTGAAGAACTTTCCCCAAGTCATCAAGGAAAGGTCGGAGCCGAGCAAGCATACACTGGTCGGAGCGCTCAGCGCATTAGCATCCCTGTTCAAAAATTTAGGTTCAGCGTTGAATGACATCGGCGACAGCTGTCGTGATGGGCTTTTGCAGGTACTGCAACATCCCAGCTATACCGTTCAGATATATACATCACACTGTCTACGAACTTTTGTCTTGGCTTGCCCGCAACAGCTCTTACCATGCCTGACCATTTGCATGAACAGCGTCAATCGGGAACTAAACCTGCTGCAGACTCTTTATTCATATCGCAAATGCGTAGGCTACGCGAACGGCCTTGCTGCAGTACTCAGCTCGTCCTCCCTTCGACCACTCTATGGATCGGTCGAGATGGACTCCCGAATCCTGAGCATCGCCACGGATTTACTCAAAGCTAGTAGCAACTCAGAATTGAGAATCTCTGCAACCCAGATACAAGTTGCGTGGACTCTCATAGGAGGTCTGATGACACTCGGCCCGAACTTTATCAAGATTCATATCTCGCAGCTTATGCTCCTTTGGCGAAATGCTCTGCCGAAACCCATAACGAGCGGTAACACGGTACAAAGAAGCCACCTGGAGGTTAGCTTCTTGACACATGTCCGAGAATGTGCCCTTGGGTCAATCCTAGCCTTTCTCAGATCTAACAGCAGACTTCTCACCACTGATGTATCTAAACGCATTGCAGGGCTGTTGCAAAATACGACAGAGTTCTTAGATGGTCTTCAAATAAAAAACAATACCGAAGAGGTATCTCAGCGCCTTTCACCGGCCATCCAGCTGTATGATCTTGAGATCATGGTCCGACGCCGAGTGTTCCAGTGTTATGCCAAGCTTGGTCACCTCAGTCCAATCGGTAACAGTGAGACGCTGTTACAATCCAGTATTCTCAGCTTGGCTGCTTCATCCTTTGCGGATCCGGACAATTACTCTCCGAGCTCGCTGGGCACTTCTATTGCCAGTTCAGCTGGCAATTTCGAGAGCCTATGGGATGTGGGAGATAACTGCGGCTTTGGTGTCAGTGGACTCGTGAGGGGCCTGAACCTAAAGGGGATATGCGGTGCAAAGGATGGGAAGATGCACCGCCACTGGCTTACCAGGCAAGGGCCAGAAGCTTCGATTGACCGAGTTGTATGTCGAGAATTCCAAGACGTACTTTCAACACCTAAACTGATAACACCGTAGCTGTTGTCCCCTGTGTGCGGCTCAAGAGAGCATGACTCAGTAGCCCTATATGTCAATGTCGAAGACGCCGTCGAAGATTTGCCCGATCCCCCGGCCACGGAGGTCGTCAACGCCGCGATAAGCTTGTTTGCCATCGCATTGCCGCTACAGACTCCAAAGGTGCAAGAAAGTATACTTGAACAGATGGTGACATCCCTGTCTACGAATAGTCTTCAAAGGGATCCAGCTAGAAAAGCCGCAATGACAGTAAACATTGCGCTAGCTTTATTGGCTACGTCAAAGGTCGCTGTTGGAGAGACACCCTGTAACCCTGGCGATCTGAAGAGTCCCGAGGCTGAGAAACCTTTTCAAGACTTGTTACATGTACGTTCGTACTTACCGATTTCGCTGTTACGACTGCTGAAGATCAACCAGAGTTTCATCGTCCATCACGACCAATATGTGCGCAACATTGCCTCTGAAGCCCTGGGCCGTCTCTGTAACAGCTCAGGAAACACCTTCACGACGAACGAAATCAATTACCTGGTCGATGTTATCGTATCGAACCGTAACCCGAATACGCGGGCCGGCTGTGCCATGGCTCTTGGCTGTATCCATGCGCAGGTCGGTGGGATCGCTGCTGGGTATCACCTGAAGACCATCCTTGGTATACTCCTGTCTCTCTGTAGCGATCCGCATCCCACCGTACACTTCTGGGCCTTGGAAGCTCTTTCCATGGTTGCTGATTCAGCAGGCCTGACCTTTTCGGGATACGTTTCGAGTACGCTGGGTATGCTCGCGCAGCTATGGGTTTTGGATAGCCACAACGAGGAGAATGCGTCCCCGGCAACATCAAACGTCGAGCTGGAGTGTTCAACTCCCACGGTGATTGCTCGATGCATCGACTCACTGATCAACGTCCTAGGCCCCGATCTGCAGGACATGACCAAGGCACGTGATCTGATGCTGTGCCTTGTACGGCAATTTGGCATGGAGGAAGATGCATTGACTGTTGTTGAGAGCTTGAGGTGTCTGGAACATCTGTCGCTGTATGCTTCTGGCCATATGGATGCTGGCCACTACATAAGGACGTTACAGACGAACCTGGACAGTTCAAATGCCGACATTCGCAATGTAGCCATTGATGGCCTGTACAATCTGATGAAGAAGGATGCCGAAGAAGTAATGAAAATTGCGAATCCTGGGCTCGAAGATGATTTGTGGTTAGCACTCGACATTAACCCCGATCATGACGGACTCCGCAACATCATCACAGATTGGCTTGGGCAGACAAGCCTCACCGCAACAGAATTGTGGGTGCAAAGATGCCAGAATATACTTACCAGAGTCAAAATCAAACAAGAAGAACCATCGCAGCCGGCCACGATAACTACCACGGCTATGCCGGATCTACAGGATGAGGAGGTGGCTGGATTCGCAAACGCGGCTGGCACTACCAAGGATGAAGGCGCTCCAGCACCCGGTTATGGCCAAGAACTGTTGAGATGGCAAGTCCGAAGCTTTGCTATGAACTGCTTGAGTGACTTGTTGGCCGTTGTTGGTAGAGAGATCTTATCTGATGGCAAAACACCAGCGGTAAAAGCATTGCAGCAAAGTGTGTCTGATGTAGTCCGAATGGCTTTCTCCGCGTCCACATCGAACGTGGTTGACCTAAGGTTATGGGGCTTGAGGATTATCGAGCAAGTGCTAAAGGTTGGTCCCAACCTTCGTAATAGCGACAGGGAGGAATTCTGATGGGTAAACATAGATATTCGGCACAGCTCCCGATCCGGACTTCCCTGAGACTCCACTGCTCGAACAATACCAGGCTCAAATCAGTTCGGCATTAACGCCAGCCTTTGCAGCGGACTCATCCCCAGAGCTTGCGTCTGAAGCCGTGAACGTCTGTGGAGTGTTCATTGCCACTGGCATTGTGACTGATGTTGATCGGATGGGCCGTATCCTCAAGCTTCTAGTGACGGCTCTGGAGAACTTCTCAAGTGAGTTCTCCTTACATACAGCAGCACACCTACTCATCATAGACAGACGACTCTGAGTCTGCTGCGATCGGCGAGTTGAAAGGCCTTAGCTCCAATGCCTATGTGATGGTCAAGATGGCGATTTTCTCTGCTTGGGCTGAGTTACAGGTCGCAAGCACCGAGCACACGTACCTCGAAGCGGTTGTGAAGCCGCATATTGCGAAGCTTACTCCTCTTTGGCTATCATCACTGCAAGAATTCGCCAGGCTGAGGTTCGAACCGGACATCTCAAGTAACACGGCCCAAGCGTCGCCCTCAGAAAGTCTTGAGACGATATACTCGGCGCTGAATCGAGAGACCCTACTCAAAGTATACTTTTCCCCGCAGCCGTGGTCAATTTAGACGCTGACAAACCCCTAGTTCTACCAAGACTCCTGGCTCAACTTGGTCGAAGCAATAGCAATCCTCATCGAACAAGATAGCGAGTTTGCCTTCACTGCTCTTGACGGCAAGACAGGAGAGGTCCCTGACGCCAACGGAATAGCTCCGAAAGGAATCAACATCAACTACCGTGACGAACCGGTAGCGTTCTTCTTCGTTCTCTTCGGTATTGTATTCGAAGCGCTGGTCACCCGATCAAGTAGCAACTCCTCAACGGACAGTCAGGAGACACTAGAGATGCTCTCTGCATTAAGAAAGATACTCCGTCCCTCGGTATCAGGCACAGCCGTCTATCAAGATGCCATCTTCTCGGAAACCATGGAGCTATTGGATCGGATGGTGCTGACCGGAAGACCGAACGTGCAAGCAACCATCGTGGAGATAGCCCGAGACCTTTGCCTCGAACATCCATCCGCAAAAGAAGGCCAAGACGGCGGCGAAAACCTCTCCGACGACGTCGAGCAGCTCTTCGAACTGACCCGCATCATCGTCCTGGTCCTAGCAGCGCACATCCCCAACCTAACCGACACGAAGCCCCTCTCCCGACCTCAAACCCCCGACGACACCGCAACCCTCATCGCCCTCTCCCTCAACGCCCTCGTCGACGCCGCCGAAGTCTTCCCCTCCATCATCCAGACCGACCTGCACGCCTGCATCCTGCACATCTTCACCACCACCTTCAGCACCCCCACCTGCCAACCCACCATCGTCCCGCAAGCCCTCCCCATCTTCAAACGCTTCACGCACACCCTCGTCCGCTCCCCGCACAACCCCACCACCACCACCCACCTCCGCGCCTCCCTGCACGCCCTCACCCGCATCCTCGCCGCCGCCCAGCGCCGCGCCACCGACTCCAGCCTCGCCTGCGCTAAAAACATGCTCCTCGCCTCTACCATCCTCCTCTCTAGCACCACCACCCTCTTCAGCCCGCTCGACCCCCTCCCCACCACCCTCCTCTCGCAAATGCTCGATTGTCTCGCCGACATCGGCCTCGCTCCCGTCGCGGCTAACTGTCTTCGCTCCCTGCTCCTCCTCCCCTCCGCCGCTGCTATCCACCGCCACCTCCTCCCGCGCCTCCTCCACTTCGTCGCCACCGCCACGGCGGATTCCAATCCCGAAAACACCCGCGCCTCGCTCGTGCAAGCCCTTACTTCCTTCGTCGTCGTCGGCGTCGCCGCGTCTGCTAATCCCGCCGTCACCGGTACCGGCGCCGACACCGACACCGACGCACCGTCCGCGCCACTGCACAGTAGAGCGTCAGCCCTCCTGGCCCTCGTGGTCCCCGCACTCCTCGCGCGCGCCGAGAAAGATGGGAAGGCGGTCTATGCGGAGACGGCTGCAAGGCTGGTGGAGTTGGCGGGGGCGGATCAGGGGGCGTTTAGGGGGGTGGTGGGGGGGATGGGGGTGGAGATGAGGGTGTTTATGGAGGGGGTGATTAGGGAGGGTGGTGGGTTGAGGAAGGGGGTCGGGGAGGAAAGGAGGGATGGGGATGGGGGTGGGAGGGGCGAGGGGCCGAGGATTGAGTTGAGGATGGATTTCGGGTAGGGTGGGGTTTGGTATGTTGGCGATCTGTGGCAGGGGAGGAGGGGGAGGAGGTTGTGGTTGTTGTTTGTTCGTTAATGGTAGATCTTGCGCATCGTAACGCCATCATTGCTTGTATGGGTATCGTGATTTATGCATTCAGGTGTGCGTCTGTGTGCATGTGATTTCCACTCCCTTTCATTCGTACAATCTAAACCACAAGAGCCTTGCGGACGTGATGAGCCTGAGCCTGAGCCTGAGCCTGAGCCTGAGCCTGATCCGGCTCCACGTTCCCATCTCCAACGCTACCCCTAAGCTATGGCCCGTCCCCCACCCCCTCACCCCAAACTTATCAGACTCGGATCGACGCCCGAGCCTGCCGTCAAACTCGCACCGTCGCTCGTCTGCGTGCCTGCGTCGCGCGAGGGAACGGTGAAAGTCGTTGCTCCGGCACTGCCCGAACCACTGCCCGTGCTCGAGTAGGAAGAAGAAGCAGCTCGTTTCGCCGCCTCTTCCCGAGCATGGAGCTTATACGACGAATACCGCAGCGACGAAAGGATCAACACTACCCACCGCGCCAAACAATCAGTCAGCCAAACCCCACACACCCACCGCGGTGCCAGCAGCCAACGCCAGCCGCGCAAGGGGAGTAACATACGCGCCATCCCCACAATCGCCAACGCAGCCCTCCGCGTCAAGACCCAGCGCAACCCCTCGACCTCGCCCTTCGAATCGGAATTCAGCGCGACGGTGATTTTGTAATTGAGTTCCTGGATGGCGGACTCCATGGCGCGCTGGTCCATGCGGACGGCCATCTTGCGGTCGTTGAAGAGGCCCTTGAGGTCGTCCTTGCAGGCGAGCAGGTCCTGGGTGAGTTTCTGGTTGAGGATGTCGACTTCGTACTGCAGGTGGGTGCGCTGCGTGCGCAGGGTGTCGGAGGTCGAGGTGCGGGCGTTTTGGAGCTCGGTGCGGAGCTCGGAGCAGGCGGAGCGGAAGAGGTAGGTTTGCTGTTTGTTTGCAAAAGCGGTTAGGGGCGGGGGGTGTGTGGGGCGGGGTGGGGTGGGTTGGGGGGGTGGGGTGCGGGTGGGGGAGGGGAGGGAGGGAAGGGGAAGGGGAGAGGGGAGGGAGAGAGACGGACATTCTCGACGTCGGATTTGCTGACGAGGCCTTCTTTCGCGACGTCGAGGTTTATAGCCAGCAGGCCGCGCACGGCTTTCATGAGGGTGACGCTCTGGTCTGGTGTGAAGGAGCCCTTCTCGAGGTCTTGGACGAGGGAGTAGGTGTCGAAGTGGTGGACGTAGGGGGGCGCTTGGAGGTGGGGCGGTTTGTGTTCGTCGCTCTTGCTGGTTGGGTCGGACTCGAGTTGCAGGATAGTGTCGAGGGCGTTGGGTGAAGATGCGCCGTCTATAGGGGGGTGATCTTGCGCGGGCTCGGTGGAACGGGAAGTGGCGGCGTCGCTGTTGTTTGGGATGGGCTTGGGGTCTTTGGATCGCGAGCGAGTGGTGGATGTGGGGTTGGCTTCCTTTTCCTTCTTGGCCTCTGTGTCTGTCTGTCTGGGCGCTGGTTTGGGTTGCGCGGACTCGGCCTTTTTCTTCTCTGAAGTCGTTGGAGTCGTAGCCTTCAGATCCTTGACTGTATCTTTCACCGTATTCACCTTCCCGCTCCCGGTGGGTGGTGGTAGTGGAGGTTCAGTAGCAGGACTGTAGCGTTGTGCCTGCGTCTCTTGTCTGCGACTGGTCGGACTATGGAAACCTGCTTTTGGGACTGAGCGGTGACGAGGCGCATCACGGAAGGACCAAGACGCATTCGGCTCACACGCTCTGATAGTTCGAAAGAAATTCGGATACAGAAACGTCAGACGTGGTGTAGCCATGCTTCGTTCAATCGTGTCGATGGGCGTCTGTTTTGTTGAGGGCAGCGGGATGCGGGAAATGGGCGATAGCGCGCCGGTGTCACGATGCGGCTCCGACCTCGGGACCAATCATAAAGCCCTTGCGCTAGCCCGATGCGGTGTGCCAGTGCTTCAACGTGTAACTTGGCAGCATCTCTATGTATATTTTCAATTCAAATTATATGCTGAGGATCAACGTCAGCATGATATAAGTCTATGTTTTTGAAGCAAAATTAAATGTTACTTTCCCACTGTCACTAATACGGTAATAACAGACAGCCCCGAAAGCAGTGACTTCCTCTAACGTAAGCTACACGCACCTACATACCTAAAGTGAGGCACACGCACACCAGAGGGTCAAATAATCTCTACACACATCTAAACGGGTATCTACGCCCACTGGAATCCACTCAAACAATAGCACACTCCAACCACACATCCCACTAAGCAAGCAAGCCAAACAGCAACGCCACCTTCCCCCAATACCCCTCCGCCGCCCTCCCCACCCCGTCAGCCAGCTTCGACTGCATCTCCTCAGCCAACGATCCCAGCGTCAAAGTCCCCTCGTCATCTCCGCCAGTCTCCGCTTCGGACATTTTCAGCGCCGTAGCACGCTGCAGAAACATCGCGTCGAACAACATCTGAACGTCCATATCATCGTGCCTATAGCCATCGCCAACAGTCTCAGCTGACTCCAGCCTAGGCCCTCGCTCTTGCCGCTCAGCGTCAGTCGATCGGTCCATTCGTTCCCGCGCCGGAGTCGAAGTCGTCTCCGTCTCAGCGTCGCCCGCACCCTCGAGCAGCGGCACGAGTCGGGCTCTGATCTCCCTCTTCAAAACATCCGTGGCGTCCGCAGTCCAGACATCACTCCCTACCTCGGCCATCGCCTCCACGACCGCGTGCAAGAGTTTGAAGACGGCCACGGATGGCTGGACGGGGAGAGCCGGTGTTCCTTGCCACAGGGCGCGAGTTGCGACTTTTCTGGTGCGGGAAGTTTTCCGTATTGCGCGCTCGAATGCAAGGAAGGGAGTGTGCAGGATCGAGTAAGCCAGAGTATGGTGAGAGGCGGGGATAAGAGAGAGGCCGAATTGGGGGTTCTGATAGTGTTTGGGAAGGTGTTGTCGGAGTTCGCGGAGCAGACGGAGGAGGAAGAGTGATTGTTGAGGACGATGGCCCGACGAGAACGTGGCGGCGCAGTTTTGTAGTTTGCTTTCCAAGCCGCTCATCGCTGTCACGAGTGCGGCGTTGAATGTTTCTTGCAGCTCTCGCGGATCATCTTCGTTTAGTAGTGTTTCCTTCGAGACCAGTTCGAGCTCTTCGTCGTCTTCGTCCGCGTCAAAATCCACGTCCCATTTCGTACGCTTTAGACTCTCAATGACCGTTCCCACTTCGTCGACCGAGCGTAACCATATATTCCACCTATCCAGCACCCGAAGTAGGGTACTATTCCTCCCATGACTCCTGTTGAGAATGGCTTGCTTGAACGCCGCCGCGCCGTTAGAAACGTCCATCCCCGTCATATCCGCGTCCCACAGGGGAAGATGAACATCGCTGACACCAGGCTTCCAAGCCTCGATCACCGCCTGGACCTCGGCGCCAACCAGATCTAGAAGCTCCACCCGGCGGTGTATTACGTGCTTGAGCTGGGTGTTCATAGCGGAGCGCAAGCCGCTCAAGACCTCGGAAGCGACCAAGCCCGGAGACGGACCGTCCGGAGCGAGCCAAGTCTCCAGCAACCGTTTGCGCAACCCTGCCAGCTCCGTCAGATCCTCAACCCCTTCCAATCGATCCCTCAACCCAACCCGAAAAGCCTCAAAAGCCTTCCGCGCCCACTCCCCAAGCAACGTCTCCGCTTCCTCCTTGCGCAAATCCTCATGCCGGACCCAAGGCGTGAAATTCCTAACCTCGTCCGCCACCCACCGCTCGTGCAGATCCAGATTCAACTCCATCAAAGCCCTCACATCCGGATCGCGCAGGAGCGGCTGAGCCTTGAGTCTAGCCAGCGCCTCCGCCAGCCGCTTCGGGAAGAGCCTCGGTGCATCGTGCAACGTACGGACGTAGACCCTCAGCGCCTCCAGCACACCCCCATCCCCATCCCTATCGCCCTCCCTCCCCTCAAGCAGCCGCACCAGCGCCTCCCGCCTTACATGGAGGAAATGCCTAAACACATCCCTAGGCCGCGAACTCGTCGCCAGCGAAAACGCACACAAGGCCTCGACCAACCCGCCCACGTCCACGTCCACGTCCACGTCCACGTCCACGTCCGGCACGGCACCGGAGCGGGCGAAGCGAGCGAAGCGAGCGAAGCGTGCATCAATGCTAACGAGCAGTTTCCGCCGCAGCGCCGCGAGGCGGGTTTTCAGAACGTCGAGGAACGGCGGCACGTCGTCGGGGGCCTGGGCCAGGGACTGGTGCAGCAGTCGCGAGACGACGAGCACCTTGGCCGCGAGCAGGGGCGAGGCGCGCGTGCGCAGCAGGCGCGCCACGGCGAGGGTGCAGTTCTGCAGGACGGCGAGTTGCGAGGGCCGTGCGTAGCGGGTTCGATCTGATCGGGCCGGACAAGGGGACTTCGTTAGCGCTTGTCTCCCGTTCCTCTGTAACCCCGCTCTTTTTGCGGAGACGGAAGGAGGGACGGATAGAAAGCATCCCGCCACGCGTCCATGCAACTAACTCACCTCTCGCCCTCCCCTCCCTCCCTCCCTCCCGCTTCCACCTCCCCAACCCCCTCAGCCGCACCTCCACCGCCCGACTCCCACACTCCCGGCCCAGAACCGCCAAGTGCCCCTCCACGTCCTTCAAGGCCGCATCCATCGTGACGATCGTCTCCGCCGTGCCCAGTAGGTCGCGATAGCTCGCCCTGTCAAGCCCCCCCACGTGCGCCGAGCGGTCAGTCTAGTTTCTCATAGCGGGCGTTAGAGGAGTGCTGAGAACGCGCCAACGACGAAGAAGAAGAGGATACGGAGCGACAACGACGAAGCCGACGACGAAGCTGACGATGCGCCAACAAAGAAGAAGACGGGGAAGACACACCCGACCAGTCCCCGGACCTTCTCCCTCCCAGCCTTGAGGTCGGCCCGCAACTGCGTCTCCAAGCGGCGCACGGCGGGGATCGGGTGGTGCTGGAAGGCGTCGTGCCATGACGTGAGGGTCTGCGGGTCTGGTGCTTCGGTCGTCATGTCTTCGGGGGGCCGGAAATGTGGATGGCGGTGATGAGATGTGGGGATGGATGGATGGATGGATGGGGTTTGACGGGGTGGAAAGGGTGAGGATGGGTTGAGGATGGGATGAAGTTGGGAGGGGATTGGATGAGATTTGGGATGTTGGAAGTTAGGATGGTTGAGATGGGACGGGACGGGTAAGGCGGAGCTTGCAATGGGGTTGAGTTTCGGGAGTCGGGGGTGGAGGTCCGCTGTGGCTGCTTGGTCCGTGCGCTTGTGTGTGGATGCGGAGGATTTCGTCGGGCACTGTTTGCTGCTTCGCTACAGAGCTTGTGACGGTGGGTTTTGCAACGCGTAGATGGCTGACGGATTCGCTGTGTATTCGCTGTGTATTCGGTACGGTGGTTGAAGTTTATGGGCCTAGAGCCCTCTTATCGGGGATTCACGAATTTAGGGTACAGTTACAAAATTTAATTACATTTCTGAGCGTCGCCTTCACGGCCACCCAAAGATCTCCGCCACACTGAGCGTATTCCACCTCACCCCCGCCAGCGCGACGAAGACACCCACCAGATCCACAATCAGCAGCACCGCCGCGCCCACCATGAACCTCGGACTAAAAATCCGAAACAACATCAGGTGCCTCCTCAACCAACCAGCCCACATCGTCGTCGCCAAATTAACAACAGCATAATACAAAACATGTGTCGCCACAGCCTTAGCCACATCCCCCAACAACCCCCGCTTCTTCGGCGGCTGCTTCCACAACACGACGAGCGGGACGGCGACGGCGGTCAGGATGTGGGCGCCGAAAGTGTTGAGCACGACGAGCAGCGGCGACCAGGGATATCGGACGGCCTTCAGGGGAATGAAGGCGGATTCCCACTGGATGCTGGACAGGGTGGCTTGGTGGCCGGTCTTGAAGAAGTGGAAGCTGCCCAGGAGGGCGAGGACGATGGGCCCGATGGCGCTTTGGGAGAGCGCGTTGGTGTCGATGATCTCGAGGAGGGAGAGGATCTGCCAGGCGAGGATGGCGATGGCACCGCCGCCCATGGGTTTTTGCACGAGGATGACGGCGAGCAGCCAGTTGCTGACGAGGAGGAAGTAACGAGTGCCGTGGAGGTTTGCGTAGCCCAAGATTGTGACCGAACTACTGCTGCTCGAAGCGGTCTTCTTCGCCGATCCGTTGGCGGGTCGAAGATGCTTCTGTGTGGTTTCGATATTGACGCAAGGTTTTGCCCACACGAAAGTAGTAGTCCCGGCTGCGAACGCAATCCCAAGGACTAGCTGAGCGATGATGACTCTGCTGGTTTTCAAGACACTCTTGTTGAATGCAAACCAATCGCCGTCATCGGCTGTATCCAAAGTCCAATAAACAGCGGTAAACAGAAGCCCGATTCGGAGCGCAAAGCCAATCCAGAAGATTCCCGAGCCTTCATACGATCTAGTCCCCTTGTAAAAGGACTTGATGACGTCTGGCAACAGGATGGCCAAGGCAAAAGAGATCAACAGCTGCCGCGGCGCCGAAGTCGAGGATGTGGCGGATGCATAATACGTTGACTTGCAGAGCGGCATCTGCTCTTCTCGGCACAGCCGAGACAACGATGCGAGTCTCGTGAGCAGTATGAACAAGATCGAATGGTAGATTCCAAGCGTCCTATCAGCAAGCTCTATCTGTCGAAGCGAAGACGCCAGAGCGACAACACCGAACGTGATGATGAAGAACAGAAGGATCTCATCCTCCCATATGGTATAAGAGTTCGAAGCGAAACCAACCGACGGGCTCACTGTGAAGACAAAGGCAAGCCAGCCCCATATCGATGATGGCAGTGGTGAAGAGATCCGACGAGGTAAAGAGAAGCTCGCAGAAATGACTCCAATAACTCCACCAGCCGCCAGCCCGTACAAGCATACGTCTAGGAGAGACATTGACGGGAGCAAAGATTTAAGGAGTACACCACCCAGTATCCCGAGGGGACTACCAATCGCAATCCTCCTAAGTAGCAATGGGGTGAGTTGTGCCTTGTCACCCTTCACTCCTCTTGCGTACACTGCCAACAGGAAAAGACCGGCTGCCAACACTCCGATGCCATTTACCATGCTTGGAACGTCGAACCGCGCCCACAAGTTTCGGCAGACTCTCAAAGTCTCTTGCTGGTACGCTGAGAACGCAGCACTCACGATTCTCCAATCGTCACCACTGAACCTTTTGGATTGTAATGCTGCTTTCCAGCGTCCATCGGCCTTAGTCCACAGCGCTAAAGGACCGGAGGTGACATCCTCTGCTAGCCCTCTTGCAAGCGCATACTCGTGTTGATATCTCTTGATTTGAGCAGCAGTGAGCCGCTGCACTGTGGCCAGGTTCATCGAGTCGGTACCATGCTCTCCGATGAAGGCTTCCTCGATAGGCGCTCCAAGGTTATTAAAAGGTATCGGCATCCCAAGCAACAATGACAACGTCGGTACAAGATCGATCTGAGCAACTGGTCTGTGTTTCGCGGTTCTGGGAGGTTCAAGATTCTCAATGGAGGTACGGCCGAAGATGCCATTCTTCGAGTACATCCACAACGCCGCCTCGACCTCATCGTCTGACTCGCCTCCGTGATCTCCTTTGGAGTCCATCCCATGGTCGCCCAAGACCACCAACAGCGTTCGCTCGTCCAGTATTTCAATGATTTGTCGAAAGATTCCATCCATCTGTCGTAGCTTGGCTGTCATAGCTGGGTGGTCGGGTCCATAACGATGACCGGCATGATCGACACCCAGGTAATGACCGAAGATGATATCCCATTCGGTGGTGTTAGAAGGGTGAAGCAGAGGCAGCAGATGCTCGCTGACTCCATTGTCGACCGTATGCAAGTCCCAGACGTTGAAAGAGTCGTAGGCACGAGTCAGATTCGCGTCAAAGTAACCCGGAAAGAGCGAATGCCACGTATCGTCCCCCAGGTGAACCAACTTCTTCCCCGCATGCCGAAGTTGAGCCACGATATTATCCTCATCTATTGCTGTGCCGGCAAAATTGGAACCGGCGTCGATGAAAGTTGGCAAGGTGCCTGTTGTCAATCCCTTCAGTCTCTGAAGGGTAGTTGTAGGTGGGTCTGCAATGAACGGGAGCAGAAATGCATTGTTTGGCTGCGAGATTGCCGTTTCGTAGAGCATGGGTAAGGCATCGTGAAAGTGGTGCGGTCGTTGTCCTTCTTTGCTTGGACGGAAAGGGACGGTAAAATCATACCGTAGTGCATCGACTACAATCACGACCGCCTTGTCGAAGGTCTTTGGGTGCCAGCAGCCAGCGGTCGATTGACCGGGGGTGTTCGATTGTGAGAGGTCGAGTGGTGACGCAGCGCAGGCGGACTTGTGTTCCAGCACCAGTCTCGTCAGGAGGAACCCTTTGGTGAAGAGATATATTCCCAAGGCATGAACACAGCTAGGGAGTCCCACATCAGCAATCTGTTAGGTCTCGGACGCATAGGAGAACCCTACAAGAGCCATATGAAGAACAAAGTGAGAAGAGCGTGGGAGGCTTTGAATTGTAGCTCCTTGCGTTTCTGGGTGCTCTCGGCCGAATCAGTTTCCTTTACATGTTCTGAGGCATCCTCCCGTTCGTTCAGTACTTTGGCTTCGCCAAATTGGGACGCAATGCTGGCATAGTCCAGCGGTGAACCATTTTCGTCCATGGGCGCTGAATCCCGTGGGCAATGTCATTGATGATAGTTACATGCTGCCCCTTTGTTCCACTCATCACACAGCAGCTTCAATCCAAGTTCCATAGCCGCCGTGACTTACTGTACAGATGGCGGTGCTTCGGAGGAAGCCGCCGCAACCTTGGGGCCCTCGGGCTAAGCGAAACGTAAGGGGGTGCATCTCAAGTATCAGCCGATCATATTCATGACGGCTTGCAGTGATAGTGTTGGAGCCATACTCTAACGAATTTCCCTGTTACCTGAGCCACTCACCTATTCAGGCCACCTTGTCGCAGCAAACACTGCCACTCACCTTGCTGTTGTCCCACATCCACAATGACTTCAGATGAACTGACTAAGTCAATTTCTGACATTGACACTCAATATTCCTTAGCCCTAGCTGATTTGAATAGTAATTCATCAGTCTTTCTTTGCAAAATTGCTTAAATCTATGATCTATCTCAATCTATTCTACAAGCTCAATGAAAAGAAAGACAATCAGCAAAGATCTTTCACATCACTCAACAGTGACTGTTAGTGCACAAGAAGAATGCTTTAATTTGATGAATTGATATTATAACAGTCTGAGAATGATCTTCATAAATTGCTCAGTTAAAATTCATGACTAAACAGCTTATGAAGATTAAGAATGATCAGAAATCTCTAGAACACAATTAATATTTAAGTTTTCTGTGTTGACATTTAAAATTTAAGACTCAATATAGTTGCAATCTCAATCAGAATTGAAAGAACACTGAAAACATTAAATTCATTCAGAAATAATTTGATCTATACAACTTCACTTAAATTCAGCATGATATCTTGAAGTCAGATATATACAATATAAATAAAAAGAAATTTGCTATAAGTATTGTTAACAGCTTTAAAGTCTTAATATAATGTACAGAAAGACAAGTTTTCAGTGTTTAAGTTAATAATCAGAACTGAGTGTCTCTTATTAAGTATATATGTTTTAATGATGATGTTCTTTCTCTTTACTTTATCTTCAAGAACAAGAACATACAGCAGATTTAATTAAACTTTATTAAGAATGATAAGACTGTTTTATCAGTCAGTGAAAACAGCTGAATCATTAATGAATTAAAGCTTCAATGATTAAAGATCTTTGATCTACACATTAAGATATAAACTTAAGAAACTCATTGATTCTTAATATTGAATAGTTATAAAAATTATGTATTTAATGACTTTATTCAGTACTGCTGTAATCACAGCATTATTACTTTGTGTCTTTCTTCTCATTCAACTCATTTATTACAGTCACTGAATGTTGAAGTCTTCAGCTCATTAATTAAAATCTATAAGAAACTGATGCATAAGCACTCTCATTATGATGCTGTCAACATCAGTAAGATAAACTTTCTGCATTATTATTAGAAAACTAAATCAACAGCTATCACAACTAAAAATATTCTTAATGCATAATGAGCTGCTGAACTTATTCTATATGATTCTTCTGTTATTACTTTAAATCTTTCTCAGTCAACAACTTCTTTCTTTGCATCTCTTATAAATTTCAATGATGTTCAGATCAACATCATCATCACATCTCATACAGCAATTTGAATTAATCAGTTTGTGAATGAGATTCTTGCTGATATGACTTCATCATTACATTCATATATCTTAAATCTAAAGAACACAGCTTTAACAGCTGTGATGAATAGAGCAGTCTTACAATAGATTAATTAGAAATTTCTTGAGAAACAGTAGCAGCAACAGAAGAAGCAGTCATGAAAGACTGTTGAAGATGTCTGAGTTCTCACAGTCAATGAGAATAGAGTTATGATGCAGAAAGAAGAGAATAAAGCAAAGAAATTGGCTACTAAATCAGTTAGATATCATGCATTAAGGAATAAAGTTGAATTTGTGAAGCTGATTTGAAAGAAAATGGCCATGAACTATTCAGTTTTCATGTAATTAGTCTAGTGGTGTGGATATTTCAATAATTTTAGCTGTTTCGACATCGCAAAATAAGCGACAGTGAGGTGGCCCGACAGGGGGGGTTGCCTGAGTAACAGGGAAATTCGTTAAGTATCATAGCGATTACGTAGAAGACATTAACAAATAACCAATATAAATATATATAACCTAGGCAAGCCCAGCAATTCCTGTGACGGCGGCGAGTTCCAATCGACATGGTGACCTTCGATTACCAAGCACACATTCAAAGAAGCTATCCAAGCACAGAAGCCCTAATACATCTCATAGCGAACGCCGAATAGTCTTATACAAGACCTGCATGTATGCGAATGATATAAGATAGGAAGGTAAGGTAAGAGGCCGTGGTGGTAGAAGCTTAGTCGTAACGTGTCAGGTTTTGTACGGTGGTGAAGAAGGCGGTTGTGGCAATGGTGATATAGACAGTGTGGTTTGAGCAGCCGAATTCGGTCCAGTCGTCAACATCGCAGGCCTATGACCATCTCTGCCCTTGTTCTTTCTCTTTCAACCCACCCATTCGTTCCAGATCAAGCGACTGAAACTTGCCAGCATCGCTGTTCTGGTACGGAGGAAGATCATCCTCCGAATAGGGTTCCAGTCCTACACCGGTCTCACCGATCCGTACTACCACCACTCGCCCCGATTTCCTCTTTCCAAATGCATCTTCTTCCTCGGGAAAGGTGATGCGGATTTCCGGTATCGGGCTCGTCGGCGTGCCGCGAGGGCTGGCCATGAGGGTTTGCTTCTCGTTGCAGACATATACTGACTCGGACCGCTGGCCATAAGGTGTCGCGGTGATAGTAAGACGTCGATGGTTTGATGTTTTCGACGAAGACTCGTTGTACAGAGGAAGCTCGGATTGTTTCCTTGACTTTCGGTTCTGACGGAGGATGAAGAAAAGGGCGACAAGAGTCAGACCGAGGAAGACGAGACCGAGGAGACCAATAAGAAGGTTCACCATCGTGGGTGTAAGTGCTCCGTTAGACATTGGGTCATCGCGGACGACCAGTTTGTGTAGAGAGTACATTGCTGAATGAGTGTGAATCGGAGTGGTGTCGTTTCGACTGATTGCTTCGTAAAGAGCGACGGTAAGGTTAGATAGGTTGAAGATTGACAGTATCTGCGAGTTGGCATACGAAGTAAGTAAAATTCTTTTCTGGACTTGTCATGTGTGTACCTCAGGGGTCGCCTACCGAGTTTAGAATTGGACAATGGCACTGTTGCAGTCAATTCTTTAACAATCAAGACTCGAAAGAGTGGCAGCAAGGTGAACAGCTGAAAGAGTGAAGCTGACACCTGCAAGAACGATTGAGTCGCCTACTCTGGTTGTGAAGGGAGCAGGAGGTTGATGAAGATGAAGGAAGGCCACGAGAAGAGGAAGAGGAGGTCCAGTACGGAGGATTTCCGGGTGTGGAGATTGCAGCTCCACCAGCTTGTTAGCGCTAGGGCGGTTAACCAATCACCGACCTCACAAAACCAGAAAAAGTTTAGCGGATCAGGATAGGCGCTGCGATAAAGCACGCGCTAAAACATCCCTTTGCACAGGGCAATTTGCAATTACTGGTTTTCGCCTTATATAATCAGGTAGAAGATCTCTCTCAAACAGAGATGCCAGCACGAAGTAATTTTACATCTGTGGGCCAGCTCTTACAACTCTCATCAAGTGACAGTTGCTTTGCGTGGGATCCAGGGCACACGCATAGCCACATGGTATACATCACCACACTTCAAGCAACACAGGTCCGCTCAATAAATCAGAATGATGTCTATCTCGTCAATATATTCCTGAGATCAATACCCCTTATCAGGATGAAGGATGCCGACTCAATGGTCTCTTAGCCACAGTCCCTGTGATTCTTACTTGCTGGACTACCTGATGTGGCCAAATGTTTGTACAGGTAGAGTTACAAGCAGATATGAGGTCTGGAATGGTGTGATCGAGCAGATGGGGGGTAACGATCTGCATTTTGGGGCAGTGCGCCATATGTTTGGTGGGAAGTCTCTTTGAAAGGTCAATTATTTGTATCTGCACTTCTATGATGATAGCCGTTGATCAGCGGAGAGCCGGTCCTACCTTACTGTACCTCAAAGTAAGCCTCGTTTAAGGTATGTGGAGAAATGCACTTAAGACAGTGCAAGGAGCGGCGACTACCTCAAGGAGAGATTCCACATTTCATATTCCATAATCCTCTTCTCATTTCACTTTCCACATCTCACATTTTCAGGCATCACGGCACCCCTACTTTGGTGTAAGGTAAGGTAAGGTAGCATCTCGAGTCCCGTGTGTCTCAATGGTTGCGATTACCTTAAGATGTGGTACCTCAAGGCGGGAACTAGACCCCTTGGCGTTAGGTAAGGTACTGTAAGTTCAGGTGCGGGAGTCATTTCGGGCCGTGCATGTCCCTTAGTAAGATATGTGTCACATAGGCTAGTCTTGATTTGGCTATAAGTAGCTTGACTAATTCGTACCAGGTAAGGTAAGGTAAGATAAGGAAAGGTAAAAAGTGACAGGATTAGTCAGTGAACCCTAAAAGGTCTCTGGAAATTTGCCCTGGGCTTTGTTTGTACGAAGTGAAGAAGAGATACTGGTGATTGCACTGCGGCTCTTAACGTACCTACCTTACCCATCGATTATCATATCTCAGTGTACGGGGGACCTATAGTACTGTACGTGGCTGATTGATCGTCGATCTACCTAGGTACCATGGTTGGCCATATTTCTATCCACCCTGTAATGTTATACCTTAGGTACCGAGTACTCCCTACAATGGGATGACGCCCGAATAGCTGCCGATGGCGCAACAACGCCGGACGATTCCCCTATCCGTAAGGGTACCAGGTAGGTAGTCCTGATGAGGCACCGGCATTGATGCGCCTCGTATCGGACTTCGCAGCTGGGAGGTAACGTTAAAGTACTGTAGGTAAGGTACTCGAGAAAGTCCGATGCGTGTCAGTAAGGTGGAAGTAGATCCGAGCTAGGATGCATTCCCTTTCCTACCTGGTATCGCTGCTGGAACTACCAGATCCAATCATCGCATCTTCGGCCCCATACTTTCCTGTACCTTGAGGCAGTAAAAGTATGTCCGACTATAGCTGGACACTTTACTCGTGGAGATGTCTTCCTCTGACTTCTGGCTTTTGCCTGACTTTCAATGCTCACCACATTAAGGTATGATTAAGCGTCCGAAATGCGGAGAAGTTGAGGTATGATGTGCGAGTACCTACGAAGTATGAATTACAACTGTCTCCTTCACCCGAATAGAGTACTGTACAATGTACCTTGCAGGTCCCATTGAGCCTCACTGGATATATCCTTCATATGTTTCATCTTTTTATCCTCGAAACCCTGAGCGAGTATGGATCTCCATGCTCGTGCCTGATAGTAAGGTACTGTACTAAGGTACTGTGAGTTAGGGTTTTTAACGTCAACTTACCCTTATCCTTTCCAATCGAATCGACGACCGTCTAGCTCAGGTAACTAAGGTAACTAAGCCCTAACGGTACTAAAATCGTTGGCTTACCCGTACCGTAGATCACCCTGTAATTAAGGGTGTTTAAGCGTGTTTGGTGCAAAGTTTTAGGCACTACCTTAGGTCCCTACCGGAGTAAACACTCTGTACCTACAGGTACCTGGTATAGGTAAAGGTATACATATGTCAGATAAGGTATTTGTACTGTAGGCAGGTACCTACATTCCTACCCACAACGGGTCCTGCTCCACCATCTGCTATTTGCACCTTAGGTCAGTGTGGATGTGAATGGCCATGTATGACACCCAGGCTCTGCTCAGTCTCATCTTCTTCTTGTCATCTTCTTCTTCTCCGAACCTATCTACGACTCCGGCAGCCCTACAGTATCCTATCTAATCTACCAGGTACTCTGATATCTTTCGATCAATCACTGGACACCAGCATTCCTCTCTCATAAACGACCCTTTCCCCCCCCCCCAACCGAAAATCTCATCAACGCAGCCGGCCCCCTTGCTTCGCAATCAAATTACGTTGCCTCAGAAAGGAAGACTTTTATTGAGCTGCCTCCTCGACTGGCCGTATGAGGCGCAAGACGCAGCGAATTCGTTCGCAAGGCTCCTCCGCCGACGAGAGTGACCCCACCGATCGATCTGCAGTACAAACTACAATCACTGGACGGCTGCCTGCTGCCATTACACAACCTGTGCTGAAGCAAACGAAAGGGTGATCAGCGCGATTACTTCCTTGCATACCGAGTGGATGTTACGACCTCCTCTCGCCATTTTCGACCCTTCCTCTCTCTCCGTCTTCGACTTTTACTTCTACCTCTCCTTGTACATGGGACCAACGTTGCCAATATATCGGACAGTTCAAATACATTGTACTTGTGAGTCGGACATACTCTTCCTGATACCGCTGTGTACCACACCTCGGCCTATAGCTGACCAACGTCCCGACGCAGACATCACAGCTCTGTTTGCACATTCATCTTCGAAAGCGCGGGTCTCAAGAGCCCGATAATCCTCTGTCGTCTCCTGATTGCTCCGTGCCCTGGTTCGACCATCTGATCACTTTATATCACGATCTGCAATGGCTTCTGGGACTGTAAACCGGCCCAGTGGACAGTTGACGTCAAATGTGTGTTTTCCACCATCCAATCGCGCTTGCGCTTGGTCCTTTTGAGGTTTTTCACTCACCGCCGTATTCTTACTTTAGGCACGCATGAATTCTCTCGGATCCTTCGGCGTGGCATCGAACACGAACACTGTTGAGAAAGCTCGGAGTTCACAGGGCTCGGCTCTGGGTCAAAGCTTTGGAAGTGGTGGGAAAGGCTGGAACGGTAGCATTTGGGGTAGCTCCGCGATAGGAAGTGGTTTTGGCAACAGCGCTGTCGATAGTATTCGCTCACGTGGTAAACATGGACCTACTAACCCCTACCATACACGTGTGCTGACTTCAGATCACAGACGAGAATTTCAACCCTGCGTCCAGTTCGGGAGGCTACGAGGGCAAGTCTGGATCTGGCTCACTTGTACCCTCCTCCGAGTCCGATGGCTGGAGTAGCCGTTCGAGCATGCCTTGGAACCCATCAACCACGACATCACCAGGCTTCACACAAGCACATATGAACGACAACGGCGCTTCCCCAGTTCGACACAGGAGTAGAACCAAGAACGCGCCTCCGCAGACATCAAACGATCTCCCACGCAGTACATCGCCATACTTTTCGGTCAAACTTCCAGCAGCAATTGGCCAAGGAATCGGCAATAAATCGCCACATAAGGTATTGCTGGACCCCACCTCGGGAAACTTCGTCGCATCTCGGGGACTCGAGTCGAGAGGTTTTGGAGGCTTTCAACGGCTGAATGGTGACGAGGAGAGCCAACGCCAGGTCAATGCAATTGTGTTTGGTAGCAATGATCCGGGACTGGGTATGAGCGCCGAACGTCAGGGCTTCAGCATCGACCGTGTTCATGCTACGGCATCCAGTCGTACGGCATCGACGAGTGGTAGCTTACCGCCATCCCGCAATGGTACCGAGCAAATCGGGCAATATGCTGCCTTATCGCATGATAAACCCCAATACTCTCAGTTCAGCCAGACCTCAACATTCTTCCCTTCTCACCGACCAGCGCACTCGGCACGTACATCCTCATTCTCCTCGCAAGCGAATCAGAGACACGACGACTTCGCCACTCAGTTGCATGAGGCTGAGCTGATGTCAAAGTTTGCCAAAAGCCGTCTGGACGATGGGAACGAACAGGGATACTCTGGAATGAATGGAGCTGCACAGTTCTCAAGCCAAGGCCCTTACGATCACGATTATACCCGCCAGATGTCATCGAACACGTCAGGCAATGTTTGGGGGTTGGGTGAAAGTGGGTACCACAACGCCTTCGAAAGCTACACATCTAATAATGGCACGTCAGGAGACTCTTGTGCACCGCAGTACAACGCGTATATTAGCGCTCAGCTAGCCGATCGCGATTTTACTTCTACCGGTGTGAGTGATTACCGCCGTTTGCACAGTCCATACCTTTCCAGTAGCGGCACACCGCCCGGCGGAGCTGACCAAAACCGACCCCCCTCACGTGCTGGTGTGCTCAATCGTGCTTCCTTTGGTCAAGCTGCAATACTCGAGAGAAAGCTGAAAGGGTTGCAGCAGGAGCAGCAAGGATTTTCGCCGCAAACCAATCCTTTACCGTATCGAGGTCCTTTTTCCCAGTCCTACGACTTCAACACGCAGAACGGGCTAAGAATCAACCCCCTTACCCCTTACTATCCGGTGGCAGCAGTCGGAGGGTTCCCGGGACCGATGGTACCAAGAGGGCCGGCAAGAGACCACGACGTCGGGCAGAATCTGAGGAGTGCTTTGTTAGAGGAGTTCCGGTCCAATAACAAAACCAGCAAGCGTTACGAGCTCAAGGTAAGCTATGCGGGTCTTGGAGTCGATTCCGCTAACGCTACACAGGACATTTACAACCATGTCGTCGAGTTCAGCGGAGATCAACACGGTTCGCGCTTTATACAGCAGAAACTGGAGACGGCGAATAGCGATGAGAAAGATCAAGTGTTTCGAGAGATCCAACCCAACTCGATACAGCTGATGACAGACGTCTTTGGCAATTACGTGATTCAAAAGTTCTTCGAGCACGGCAATCAGCCGCAGAAGAAAATTCTAGCAAATCAGATGAAAGGGCGCGTTCTAACCCTATCTCTACAGATGTATGGCTGTCGGGTGGTACAAAAGGTTAGTACCAAAGACATTGATGTTATATCGGCCACGCTGACTTGTAAAGGCCATTGAACATATTTTGACCGACCAACAAGCGTCCCTGGTGAAGGAACTGGAGCATCAAGTTCTCAAGTGCGTCAAAGATCAGAACGGTAATCACGTCATTCAAAAGGCTATCGAGCGTGTACCGGCAGAGCACATCCAATTCATCATCAACGCCTTTACTGGACAAGTTCAAAGTCTGGCTACTCATCCGTACGGTTGCCGTGTCATACAGCGCATGCTCGAACATTGCGAAGAGCCCGCCAGATCGTCGATACTGCAAGAACTTCACGCTTGCTCTCTGTCATTGATTGTGGATCAGTATGGTAACTACGTCACACAGCATGTGATTGAGCACGGTCAAGACGAAGATAAAGCCAAGATCATTGCTATAGTCACATCGCAGCTGGTGTTGTTCTCAAAGCACAAGTTCGCCAGCAACGTTGTTGAGAAGAGCATTCAATTCGGCACGGACCAGCAGCGAAGAGAGATCATGGCCAGCTTGACAGCACTGAATGACAAGAGGGACAGTCCACTGCAAACGCTGATGAGAGATCAGTATGGCAATTACGTGATTCGTAAGTCTAGCCCTCCCGTATTTGTAGGTTCAGTATGCTGATCTACATGCAGAAAAACTCCTCGGCCAACTCACAGGTTCCGATTACGACGAGTTTGTGGAAGTGATCAAGCCGCAATTAGCCTCGTTGAAGAAGTTTGCGTACGGAAAACAAATCACCGCCATCGAGAAGCTCATCTACACCTGCAATCCACAGCTCGATTCATCCCAACCTATCAGTCCGCCATCACATCTCGACATGTCCGCGGCGCCAACGCCACCGCTCCTCACCGGAGATGCGCAAAGTCCACAGAGTGGTTCGCTACCGAGCATAAATGACAGCACCGTTGACGGACCCATCGAGCAGGCACGGAAGAACTCGAGCGGATTAGCAACCGAATTGAGTCTTGTTGCTGCAACACCCTGAGCACATTGCTGAGGCGTTGGCCGTTAGCTCTATAACATCTAGATTCCCGCACACGCTCTTCCGATGCAAGCAGCAACCGCTATCACTCGTTGCTTGACCGATGTACAGCTCATTCTTTGTTCCCATCGCCGCTTCCTCCCCATCTTCACTTGGCTTTCACTTACTCGCCTTTTTACCGAAATCACGGTCATACCCCATCTAACGAACATCGAGCCCATTTCAATTCGATCTACGGGTATCTTACTCCTTACGGACTTTATATCAGCGCGAAGCGAAGCCAAGCGAAGCCAAGCCAATCCCAAGCGCTGTGGTAAGGGACAGACGGTTATTGACTAATACGATATGATACCATTCTCAGTCCTGGCTGGCGTGCATGTTTTTATGGGAGGAAAATACGGTGGACTCGAAAAAGTAAGGTAAGTATTAACGATGGGGGGTTCGTGTTTAAGAATCATATCACTCTCTTCACGGGGCGCCTTTCACGGAAACAGAGTCATACCCCTATCGCTCTTTTCCGCTTTCCCTTTATCCTAAACATTGAACACGTCCGTTACCTTCTTTTCTCTGTACAATCGTTTCGCACAGCGACGGGAGCACGGCCGAGGGAATGGATCACGGATGGATAGATGGATAGCCGGTAGCAGCCCGAGAATCTAGATAGCGTGTATACCTTACTGTTGACCCACCACGAGAATACCTTACTTTGACCCTTAAACCGCACGAGTACGGCCATATCTCGAAAACTCCGTGCCCTCCAGTTGATTCGTCGTGTACCGCGCTAGCCTCTTCCGGAAGCAGTTTCGCGAGACCATCGTCGAACGTCTCAAGCAGGAAGTGAACTTCCAACCCCGATCCTGACGGTCTCATACACGCTAGCAAGGGGGGGACCGTCAGGATGGAGTTTTCTCGTCGAACGTCTCAGGCTGGAAGTTCACTTCCAACCTCGAGGTTGACGGTCTCACCCCTGTAGGTTGACGGTCCCACCAGTGGGACTATGATGAGACGTTCGATGATGATAGGAGCGAAACCTCGCCTTAGCTTAGTAAGCGAGAGGTGTCCAAAGCGGCTTCAGCATCTGGTAAGGTAGTGGCACTTTAACGCCCCATTGCTGCTGAGACGTTCAATGAACGAAAAGCCCAAAGTTCAATGAACAAAAGGCCCAAAGTTCAATGAACAAACCATCAGTGAGACGTTCGACGAGGATCCCTTCATCAAGGTAATTAATTACCTCCCGAGATTGACGGCTCAGGATTGTCATCTGGCTCTTTTCTGCTGAGACGTTCGATGACGGTTGATTATTGCCCAGCTCCGTCTTCGATGTTTTTCATCCCGTCTTAGATGTTTTTCATCCCGTCCTTTTTGTCATGATGAGTGCGACGTTCGACGATGGATGGTCGAAACCCCTTCCTGAGAAGGTTAGTATAGTAGTACCTAAGGTGGCTGACTGACTGGATGTGGGTGTGTGCGGATTTGGGCGGTACGGAGACGTTCGATGGAGAGGGCTGGAAAGCTGTTCCCTTTTTTGTGGCCCATGTACTTTCGAGTCTGTTCAGACTAACGACATCAAATGATTGAAGTGCGTCTTGTGATTGTTATGCTCTAGTCTGAGTAGAGCCAACAATGGACACTTCACAACGCGAAAGAAAAAGAATCCCATTGACTTTTCGATATCCATATCCTTCCGTCCCTTTTTTCCCTGTGGTATCTGAGCTATCTGATCCCATCCCATTCCATACCAATTCCCCACCCTTCGACAACCTATCCAACAAGACTTACAACACTGTTTGCGGAAACAGAAACAGGGCCTATCAATTTCCTCCCTGAGCGAGCTCGCGTTTGCCCCCGGCGTCCAGCCTGCTCTGCCTCCCCCAGCAAATGCATCATGAAAGACGGCGTGGCCGAGAGAAACCTAGAAAACTCCACCCCCTTTCGAATGTCCGCATTTGGGCGCAAGAATGTCGGGTGAGAAGGTTAATGGGGGATAAAAAGAAAGAAGTGAAAAAAAATCTCAGAAACTTTTAGTACGCCGAACATCCAAGCGATGGACACATCCCTATCCCGAGATGTCGCGTTCCGAACGACGATGAATCAGGACTCCACCCTACCCACCTCGCCCCTGTGCGCGTAGAAAAACAACCTCACAGCGTCCACCGCGAGAAATCCAATCCCTCCACCGCACTCTCCCCGCCATTCCCCGCGTCGACGTTAACCATGCTCCCTCGGTGGCCAGCGGCACCCTCTGCAAAAGCGATCCCGCTCGTCTTCCTACCGCTTTCTCTACCTCCTCCTCCTCCTCCGCCTCCGCCAGGCCCCTGCCCTGCTCCAAACCCGTACTTTTCCCGCAGCTTGACAATCTCCCGAAGGCGATTCCGCCACGACGAGACGTGTTCGCCGCCGCCGTCGTCGCGGCTGCGCCAGACGAGGGAGAAGACGGACGCGTTGAGGGCGAGGAGGCGGACGAAGGCGGGGAGGGCCTTGGCTGAGAGGACTTTGGCGTCGGCGGCGGGCGAGATGGAGGGGAAGTCGGCGCGGGAGAGGGTGTGGACTTTGTAATACGTGTCTTCCGGAGACGCTGTCGACGTGTGGTCGTCCGCTGATGGGGCGATGCGGGCTTCGGGGGTGATGACGATGTTGACGTAGTTGAACTGCGAGGGGAAGGTGTCGAAGTGGAAGGGCTGATTGGAGTGGTTGAAGATGACGTTGACGAAGGCGTTGCCGATGTGTTTCTTCTTGTGCACGCATTGCGGGTCTTGCGCCAGGTTCGTGGGCATCATAGTGGCGACGTAGAAGACGAGCTCGGTGACGCGATCGCGCCAGGCGTAGGTGAATTCGCCGTCCGTGTCGGACGAACGGTCTAGCCCTTGGGTGTTGAACCCGGCGCCCTTGAGGGCGACTTTGGTGCCGAGACCGGACAGGAAGTCGTTGTAATCCTTGCTGCCCTCGACGTTGGCGAGGATCTCGGCTTCCTTCGTCTGCCCTTCGCCTAGGTAGATGACGCCGACTTTGTGGCCGTCGACGGTGTCGTTACGGTCGAAGGTGCTGATTGCTCGCCTCGTGGCGTCGTCTTCTGGTAGTGGAATCGGTTGGGTTGAGAGTGGGTTCGGGGCAACGGTGGATGTCAATTGCAACAGTATGTGACTCGGAAAAACATTGACGGGCGGAGTTGCATCTTCGGGATCGAACCCTGTGGAAGTAGGCGAACGGGCGTGGTGGGGAGGGAGCGCAGCCGTCTGCTGCTGATAGATGATGTGCGTTGTCCCGGACTGCGGATATGTTAGCACGCAAAAGACCGACCCGACATACAATCTGGCAACACTCTGACTTACTGCTTGCCGTTTGGTGATCTGAGAAAGTCCCGAAGCCAATACCGTCTCTACTGTGATGATGCTCATTCCGACCAGCCAGCTTTTCTTCAAGGTAACCGCGTCCGAAGAAGGAGCAAAGCTGGGATTTGGTGCCGTCTCCCCTAAGTCAGAAAAGGCAGTTCTCTGCATCATGTCTATTGTGACCTGACTTTGCTCTTCGATGATCTCTACACCCGTGTCATCGGTCCACACCAGATTCTTCGTGATCCAACCGACATATTTCGCCCGATCTGGAAGTTTCAGGGACAAGAACCAGAATGTAATAACATGATATGCCAGAGAATAGACATATTGCGGAAGATCACTGGGTACCGTTTGGTTGTGGTCGCTCTCAGTTACCGACGCAATCTCTCTCGGTGTGCCGCTCGATCGGCTGGATGTGTAGCTGGTCCGGGTAGAAGGTGCCGTTGGGGTCTTCTGACGCTCTTCCCTCGAGTACTGCAGGTACCGGGCGCAGATGCCAAAGACAGTGCGAAGCTCGTCTTCCCTAAGATTGACATACACGTCTGGCAGACGAGACAACCCACCCAAGAATTCGAGGATATGCATGGTAACTCGAGACTGGGTGATGATTTGCGACATCTTCTGTAGTATGGCGTTCAAAGACCTGGTGACTGACAGGGGCATCTCGTGACAGCATATCAACAGCGCGTTGACGCAGACCTTTGACGTGCGATCCGACGACCCTAGACCGGAGTTGAACGTTCGAACGATCTCATCCTCTTCACTCCTCGCAAAATGTTCGTGGTAACTTAACAACATGGTTATACAGTGGAGGATGCAGATTGCCACATCTGCCTTCTTTAGCCCAGAAGCTGCCGGCGGATCATGGAAGGTAGTTGCTTGTATTTGTTCGCACAGAACGTTTCTTAGCAACTTGATCTGTGGAATGGCACCTTTGAATAGTGAAGGATTTGCAAGCTGCGCTCCAAGATGAACAAGCACGTAACTGTAAATCTCCCAATCCCCGCCTTGCTGCAATATACTAATGACGACCTCCAGCCAAACGTTGAGTTTGAGCACGGTCCTTCCTTTGGGAACTGATACATCGGACTCAGGAGTAGCAGTACCATCACGTATCGAGCAGAGCAGTGGACTTGCTTCAGTCGGTGGATCCTCAGGTAGCCCTTTCGGCCCGGGGTACATCCACAAAGGGGGTGTAAGCTTCATCGAACGACCAGGTCCACTTGTAGAGCGAGTGTTCGATCTCGTCAAGAGTCCCTGGGGCTGATTAGTAGATGTGCTTCGACCAAGACGTGCAGTATTGAGCTCGTCGTTGCGAGCAGTTCGCTCCCGGGAGGTCTCCTCATTCGTTCCCGCACCAGAGCCTGTCTCGACGGTCCTACAGAGTGAGGCTGCCATCTCTTGACTTTCGGATGTAGATATGACAAGAACAGAATGATTCGAGTCACACCTCAGACGGAAGAGTAGTTTCATGACAGTAAGGCGAGCATCACTTTCGCATGTTGCTGAGCGAGCAACGTCTAACATGACTTCGAAAACCTTCTGAACCCTCAATGCAGAAGTATGCAAAGACCTAAGCAGTATGCGGACGAGGGTCTTGACAGCGGTATTGGCTGGTGACTGGGGCGGCAACGTTTCAGCTGACGCCACGGAAGACGACAAGGAAACAAGTGACTTAGAGTTCCGGACTGGTGACACAGAAGCATGGTCTTCTCGGAAAGCGCATTTCCTGAGAGCACTAATAACAAAATCAAATAGCTTGTCATCAGCCATGGCTGCGACTTGTAAGTTGAACTCGCTCAACGAATCGAGTACCAGTATGTCTTTTTCGGAGCTAACGAAACGTATCATCCCCTCGAGATATGGGCTGAGGACGTCTTGAGAGTACTTGAGGCTAAGGCTCTCTAAGCAGTCTTGCACTGTTTTGATAATAAGGCTCCGTGCTGCTGGGACCCACGTGCGATTTAGAATGAAACACTTGATGAGGTCATCCAGATTATCCAAGCAGTCAGCGTTTGTGTTGTAGCAAAGCTGTTCGTCCGCGTAATGATTAATCAGAATTTCCGCACATTTACCGGTAAGCCGACCGTGAAAGGTCATGAAGAACCTGGCCACAACTTGCTTCTGGTGCGAGTTCAGTCTAGACCAGATATACTCCAGACTGTTGATGATCCGGAAAAGCCCCTGTGATGGACCAGTCCCGTCTTTATTTATTTTTGTTGAAGGCGACTGGATACTACTTGTGCCAGAATCGGGCCGGGGCGTACCAGTATCCTTGTCGACTTCCCTTCGGAAACTTAGTAGTAGTAGCTCGAGGAGACCGCTCCATTCTTCTTCCAAGGCTATCGTGATGGTCTCCTCACTGTCGAACAAACAGCTGAGTACCTGGATGACAACACCATCGACGCGTGCACTGTCAGTATTGAGCGATTTTCGTAGTGCGTCCACTATAGTTGCGAATGGTAGCACTGGAAGATCCTCGGCGCCGTTAGAGCAGATAATATTCTTGAGGACATAGAGAGCTCCACGAACAGTGTTGCCCGTGCGGCCGTGCTGCTCAGGAGGCGTCGTCAGAATATCTAGAATCACGGCGACGGTTTCTCCGCCTATGGATGATTTTAGAAGACTACTCAAGGCGTTCCAGGTCGGCTCTGCAAGGCTTGTAACTGTACCGTATATGGTACAAAGAACTTCCACGCAAGTGTCCAGAACCTCCATAGGGATATAAGAGGATGTAGTGACGGCATCCAAAACGTTTATAGAGTTCTCGACATCCGCTTCCGACGTGGTTTTCCTACAGATCGCCGACGTTTGCTGGAGTAGTTCCACCAAATGCTGCTTTTGAATCGCCTTGGGGGTCGATTTGATGGCAGCGATGATGAATCTGAACAGTTGATGGAGCACTGCTTCTTCGCGCAATGGCCCATTTGGTCTTGAGCTCCGTTCCTTCTTGTAGTTGACCCTTGCCGTCATGGAAGCCTGGTGACAATCATCCAGCCACTTCGGTAGCATGGAGAAGAGCGCCGCTTCAAAAGGTTTCAGATCCCGTCCCTCTTTCGACAGTTGTTCCAGAGCACGAAGCTGGAAGTGAAAATCCTCGGGATCGGCTGGCGTAGTCAAGATCTCAAATAAATCTTTCCTCTCAACTCCAGTCAGCCCCCCATGTTGTACACAGGCCAGAAGAAGCTCAAACCCGGTTTCCCGTGAGTCTAACGAGCTACCGATGTTGATCAGATCCTTCGCTGCACCCCAGATCCTTGCGGCTAACTCCGGTGGGTAACCCTGTACCAGTAGGCGTGCTTCTTGTGCAGCAGCGAGTCTTTCTGAGAGTGGCTGTCGCTTCTGAAGTTGTTGCAGAAGGCGATCAATGTTTGCTGTCCCTTCGTGTATATCGTTCATCTGTGCAAGACTGAGACGGCCTCCATCACCCAAAGCCCCACCTCCACTTCGTGTCCTGGAAAGTATAGGAATACTCGAATTGTTTGTTGTTGCTCCTGTGCTAGAAGGTCCAGAGATGGAGACCTTCTGTCGCCCGGTTCCAAAGCTCTTCAATACCTCGGCGAAGCCGGATGGGGCGTTTTTGGTTTCGGGCGTCCGCGGTGAATCATCTCGCGGCGGAGGCATAGGCCTTGTAATTTTGGATCGGTCAGAGGGGATGCTTCTATTCTTTTCTGATTTCTATTCGTAAGCACTGTAGCGTAGCAGTTGTGAAGGTTCTATTGCAAGCAGAAGTATTTGCGGATGTAATGTGTGTGAAAGAGTCGAGGATTTGGCCAAAGTGGTTGTGAACTTCACATTGAAGCTGTGGCAAAACAAGAACAGCGAATCACCCTGGAAGATGATGCACTAAGACCAACAAACCTTGCCCTGTCGATCAGACATGAATCATTTCGGACGTTGCTTCGGACTGGGACAGGTGTACAGCGAAGTCCACTTCAAAGAATTCAAACACGTCTGTAAACCCATTCCCCAGAATATTGCACATATTATCCCCCGGCTCAGTCTAGGGATGATACAATAGACACATCACAGGCGACGTCGTAAGAATCAGCGAGAGTGAGGGCAAGGAATAGGATCTGGGGGACAAGATTCTGCCAGGCTGTCGGCCCACCGCTTTCCGGGGGAAGGTTCTTCCCGCAGACATCCCTGTCTGTCGCTCTAAAGTTGTTCCGGCGCCGTCATTGCGACTTTCCGCCCGTTTGATAGCTACAGACATAACATTTCTTTACCTCTTGTTTCTGTTCACAGCGCTGTAAGTATGGCTGCAAACTTACAGTCTGTAGCGCAACTGCTAGATGCGACTCTTGATCCCCAGCAGAACAAGCAAGGTACGTCTTTTGGGGTTGGTCAGAGCAATAACAACTGGTGTTTACTCGTTGCTTTCGAACTCATGGGTATGTTGCTAACGCAAACACGGCCCTGAGTAGCTGAGATTGCTATACTCCAAGAAGAGAGGAAGCCAGGCTTCTCTCTGTCGTTGCTGCAAGTTGTCGCCTCTCAGTCATATCCATACAACACTCGACTAGCAAGCGCTCTTTGCTTCAAGAACTTCGTCAAGCGGAACTGGACTGTTCGTTGTATACCGTTTTGATGATGGACTTATGAAGCTTATGTGACTGATACAGATCACAGGATGAGGAGGGCAACTACAAATTGGCACAAGATGAAGTCATTGCCATAAAACGAGAACTTATTGGCTTGATGATCTCCGTACCGATAGGCATTCAGTCACAGCTCGGTGATGCTATTAGCGTCATAGCAGATAGTGACTTTTGGCAACGATGGGACACTCTAGTAGATGTACGTTGGAGTGAGGGGAAACTGGAACGATCTCGACTAACAGTGTGCAGGACCTTGTTTCCCGGTTGACAGTGGACGATCCTGTGGTGAACAACGGCGTACTGCAAGTGGCACACTCGATCTTCAAGCGGTGGCGGCCTTTATTTCGTTCTGATGACCTTTATACCGAGATCAATCATGTCTTGACGAAGTTCGGCGGACCGTTTCTCACCCTTTTAGAAGTAAGTATCTCCTACTGGCCTCGCAACATCTCTAACCACAATCCTACCACAGAACACGGACCGCCTCATAGAGCAGAACGTCGGCGACAAGAAGGTATTGCACCGGGTCTTCACATCATTGAATCTGATGATCAAGCTCTTCTACGACCTCTCCTGTCAAGATCTACCACCGATATTTGAGGACAACCTGCCCGCAATCACGTCACTACTACAGAAATACCTACAATATGACAACCCTCTACTTCACGCTGATGATGACGCCGAAGCTGGACCCCTTGAATATGTAAGAGCTGGCATCTTCGAGGTGCTGGTGCTATATGTCCAAAAGTACGAAGATGCATTTGGGGAGCATCTTGCGCAATTTGTCAACACATCTTGGAATCTACTCACAGCCATCGGTCCGGAGACCAAGTATGATATACTAGTCAGCAAAGCCTTACAGTTTCTTACTTCAATGGTCCGCATCCCGCAGCATGCGCAGGCGTTCAACAATGAAGCGACCTTGGGTCAGGTGGTGGAGAAGGTCATCTTACCAAATCTGAGTCTCCGTGACTCTGATATGGAACTCTTTGAAGATGAGCCCATCGAGTTCATCAGAAGGGACCTGGAAGGATCGGACAGTGACACACGACGACGAGCCGCTACAGATTTCCTAAGACAACTCATGGACCAGTTCGAGGAACTAGTCACCAACGTCGTCACAAACTACATCAACCACTACCTGTCGGAGTATCAAAAAGACTCGAAGAAAAACTGGAGGTCAAAGGATACCGCAATCTATCTGTTTTCTTCGATAGCTGTCAAGGGTACGGCCACGGCCAGCCATGGAGTTAAGACTATTAACCAAAATGTCAATGTCATCGAATTCTTCCAGAAAAACATAGCATCTGATCTCGTTTCCGACACCGGAGTAGAACCTATTCTCAAAGTCGACGCTGTCAAGTACTTGTACACGTTTCGGAGTCAAATGGCCAAGGAGCAATGGCAGGTCGCGTTCCCTCTGTTAGTCAATCATCTAGCCTCTTCGAACTATGTTGTGTATACATACGCTGCTATCGCTGTGGAGCGGGTTCTCCATCTTACAGGGGACGAGAGGCAACCCATAATTAATCAGGGAGACGTTTCGTCATCGTCGAAAGATCTGCTAGAACACCTCTTCCAACTTATGGAGAAAGACCCGGAACCTGAAAAAGTTCAGGAGAACGAATTTCTAATGCGATGTGTCATGAGGGTCTTGATTGTCATCAAGGACGGCGTCATCCCGATCACGGACAGTGTTCTGGCTCATTTCATAACCATCACTCAAACAATCAGCAAAAATCCGAGCAATCCGCGATTCTATTACTTTCACTTCGAAGCACTTGGCGCCTTTATTAGGTAGATGTCTCCCAAACTCTGAACTTATGATCATGAGCTAAGTCAATAGATTTGCCGCACCTTCACAACCTGAAAAATTGGAGAACGCGCTGTATGCACCTTTTGCTGGTGTTCTACAAAATGACGTGCAGGGTGGGCTGGGTCTATATGTTTGAGGGAGGTTAATATATGCTGATCATGTGTTCAGAGTTCATGCCCTACGTATTTCAGTTATTCGCTGCTCTCCTCGAAGCAAACCCTTCCGCAACCCTTTCAGACTACTACAAATCTCTAATTCCTCCGATCATCATGCCTTCCCTCTGGGAGTCCAAAGGCAATGTTCCTGCTCTTGTCCGCTTGTTAGCCTCCATCATCCCCCGAGGGAAGACCGAGATTGCCAAGGACAATCAGATTGAACCCATACTCGGCATCTTCCAGAAGCTCGTGTCATCGAAAGCCAACGAAAGCCACGGCTTCGATCTTCTCGAGACTATCGTGGGAAGCCTTGCTCCGTAAGACTATACAATAACTCACCTAGAGCATATAGCTAACACATCATCCTTAGTTCTGCTCTGGAGAATTACTACGTCCCTATGATGCAGATCCTGCTTACCAGACTGCAAAACTCAAGAACGGAGAATTTCGCGCTGAGATTCGTACGCTTCTACCATTTTGTCGCTGCTCATGATGATCGGAGTCTCGGTGCGGACTTTTTCATCAACATCACCGAGCAGGTCCAGGCTGGGTAAGTGAAGCACCATCCTGGTCTATGTCCAAGACGTGCTAAATCGTAGGGCCAGTGTCTACGTCCCCCTCTACCTCACCATAATCCTCCCAGACACACAGAAACTGGTTCGCCCGAACGACCGCAAGACCGCGGTCATCTCACTCACCAAGACACTCGCCGATTCTGCATCGTTTGTAGACAAATACCAAAAAGGATGGGCGTATACCTGCGAGGCGCTTCTGAAACTTCTCGAAGATCCTCCTTTGCCGAGTGCGAGCGAGGACCTCATGATCGACCAAGATGTAGACGACATGGGCTTCGGTGTCGCCTTCACGCAGCTCACGACTTGCAAAAGAGTCGCCCGAGATCAATGGCCCGATATCACAGACGTTAAGAGATGGGTCGGCGAATACCTTCGCGGAGCGGACACAAGGCATGCGGGGCGAATCACTCGGTTTATGCAGGAACGCCTGTCGGAGGAAGCTCGGACTGCGCTCCATGCTTACATGAAACAGTAGAATACCTGGGATGATCCCTGAACCTTCGATGTGGCAATATCTACTCGTTATTGGCGAGGATTGGACAGCTTGGGACTCTACCCGGAAGATGCAAGGACACATACGAGCGATGTACTTACTATGCTACAAAATGGTGGACAATAGTTTCCCTCCGGATCTATACCCACTCAATTTTCCCTCCAACCTGTCAAGATCAACTACAACATCCAATGCGTAGCAGCCATCCTTGTAACCAACCAATAGAAGAATCCTATAACACCCCCTTCGTAGAAATAACCTCGCCCTCCCTCCCCTGCACCCTCCCCGCCGCCTGTTTAACTGCCACCGCCAACGCCTTGAACGCACTCTCGGCCCGATGGTGATCATTGTCGCCCCGCAAACAATCCACATGCAGCGTGACGCCCGCCGCCTGCGCCCAGCTCATCAGCCCATGCGCCAACATCTCGCAGCTCAGATCGCCAATCTTCTCCCGCCGCAGCCCCAGCTCGACGACGGCGAACGGCCGGTTCGACAGGTCGATGACGGCGCGCGATAGCGCTTCGTCGAGGGGCGCGTATGCGTGGCCGAAGCGCGCCAGGCCGGTACGCGAGCCTAGGGCGGAGGTGAAGGCGCTGCCGAGGGCTAGGAAGGTGTCTTCTGTCGTGTGGTGGTCGTCGACTGTAAGCGCTGTCAGTTTTTCGTTGTCCATTGGGCCCCCGGGAGTGTGAGCTGCTCTTCGTGGTCGGGGCCAATGCGAGGGCGGACGACGTACTGTATAGATCGCCCTTACACCGTACCCTTAGACTCCAGCCGGCGTGCTTGGCTAGCGCGTGCAGCATGTGGTCGAGGAAGCCGATGCCCGTGTCAATGTCGACTTGCTGGGAGGCGGAGGACTGCGAGGCGTGGGTTTTCGGGGCGGATGGGGGGTCGGGGAAGTGCGGGGAGGAGGGGAGGGGCTCGAGGGCGCCACCGTCGAGGGAGAGCGAGACTTGGACTTTGGTCTCGTTCGTGTCGCGGTTTATGAGGGCGGTGCGGGCGGGGCTGGGGTGTTCGGAGCCCATGGTTGATGACTGTGTGAGGAAAAGGCTTTGGGTGGAGGGCAGTGATGTGGTCTTGGAGGGGACGGGGGAGGGGGGGGGTTTGGAATTGGGCATCGGCAAATTTCTTGCGTCTACCCTTCTTCCTAAATCAATACTTCCATCTACCCCCATGCCTGCCGTCTATCCCAACCAAATGTCGGGATTTGGGCACGGAGTCTAGGCTTGGCTTGGACATAATAGAGGGCTATCAATTGAGCTTCGAGTCTACAGGACGAGGCTGGTGTAGTTCACAATACAAAGCTCAGAACTAATGTTCTGGAACGGAGAGCGATGCAGCTTGCCGGGAAAACATAGGGCCGACCAAGCCTCTCGCCCCACGTCATTATCCCGAGAGCTACCATACATTTAAACCGACTACCAATCTCGACCCGCCCCCAACAGAGCTGCAATGTACACGGAGAATCACCCACGCCCGTGAAGCGCACCGCACAATGCGTTCACACATCAATCTGCGAAAAGACGAGGAAGCCAACCTCGCCGCGTGGGAAGCAGCCCGGGGCGCCGTGGTCGGTGCCGCAAAGGTAAACTCCTTCCGCCAAATCCTTTTGTTTGGCACCTCTATTGAAGCCCGGACCGCACCATCAATCCATTCTATCGCCCGGCAATGCTACAGTATTCTTTGTTGACGCCCATGAGCTCCGGCGGTAGTGGGGTTGTGCGACAGCCGCCCTCGGTGCAGCCGGCTACGTCCTCTCGCCAATCTACCGCGGCCTGACGGTGCAGTTCAAGGTGTTCTTGCAGATGTCGGGGATGACGGTTGGCAGCATGATCGAGGCGGATAGGAGGCTAAGGGAGTACGAGGTTACGGTGAGGAGGAATAAGAAGCTGGCGAGGGACGCGGCGGTGTGGGAGAGGTATGAGGGGTTGTATGAGCAGAATGTGGCGGGGCCTGGGAGGGGTGGTGGTGGTGGTGGAGGAAGGAGTGGGGCTGGGGGTGGGTCGCCGTGAGGTGCCGAGAGGGGGTTTGAGGGTACAGAAGCACGGTATATGGTGCAGTCGCATAGAGTATTGGCGCATCCGTGGGTGGTGCTGTGAAAGGCACAGTGTACTCATCATTGGCATTGCTTACTCATATGTGACGAGACTAAGAGGGAAGTTGATACTGTAATCACAATTGCCGAACACATGCGGTGAAGGGTATAGCACAATACAGCCCTTTTCCCGTTGATAATGCCAATTGAATGCCGTGACTCGCAGCCGCACTTACATTCGCGGAGGAGCGGGCGACATTTCGTGAACGTCGCTCCCCTCTGCTGGCCTACCACCGGTTTGACTTGAACCCCGTTCCTCCTCTTCCTCCTTCTCCAATTCCTCCTCATCTTCATCTGCCTCGGCCAGGCCCCCATCACCAAGGCTCTCCGTGGCGGCGGCCGCCTTACCCTCCTCCAGCGCTCTATACTTCCTCTTCGCCTTCTTCGTCCGACTAGCCTTCTTCTTCCTCTTCACCTCCGCCTTCACCGCCACCCGACTCCCGCTGCCCTTTTCCATAAGCTCCAGCTTCTCCGCAAGCAACTGTCTCGCGACCTTCCGGTTCTGCGTCCGCGAACGCGTAGCCTGGCATTTGATGACCATGCCCGTAGGGAGGTGCTTTAGCTGCACTGCGGACGAGGTTTTGTTCTATGGCGCGCAGAAACCTTTAGTATTGGATGTGAGGTCGTGGGAGGCGGGGAAGATGTGGTGGAGTTACAATCTTCTGGCCTCCGGGCCCGCTTCCTTTGAGGAAAGCTTCTTCGAGATCCGCTTCATTGACGGTGGGGCGGGGTGGCATCGCTTTGGCGGCCGCTGCGGCGGAGGCGCCGAACCATCTCAGGGAGTGGTGGAGGAGGGATTGCGAGGCGCATAGTGATGGCCGGAGAGCGGTGAACATCGCAGGGTCATCGTCTAGAGGCGAAGCTTTCGCGCTCGTATGCGTGAGGAGGGAGGCCGTAGACAAGCATGTTCATTGAATGGATCGGAGTGGTGGGAGGGTATGGCGAGAATGATGATCGCCGGCTTTTGCCGAACAAGACCCTGGCACGTCATTTTATCTCCAAACAATTCCCTCCTTCCATTCATATTTCCACCTCTCAATTGCAGCCATCTCAAAGCGCTCACCTTCTCTGCCAACACTTCCAAAGCCGTACCGAACATCTGGCCCCGACTGGCCGACCGACGACCCACCACCGACCCCGACTTCCGCCCCCCGTTCCCCCAAACCCAAACCATGTTCTACACCACCACCCTGCTCCGCTGGCTCCAGCGCAAACGCTACCAATACGAAGTCACCTTCTCCCTATACATGCTGACGCCCACCGAGAAAATCATCTTCAGTACGCCCCCCTGTCTTCCTGCCCGTTCCGCCCGCTGCCCCTGAGACCCTTTACAATCAACACTAATAGCCCTAACTACAACACAACAGACTCCTTTCTCTTCCTGTTCCTTTCGATGATTATCATTGCCGCTTCGCTGTATCTGCCTGAGCACATCACGACGATCGCGAGTAGGGCGTGGTTTTACTACGCGGGCGATGATGCGGGCTTAGGGGTCCCGGAGGGCGTGGGGCTTGGAAAAGGGGGTGGGGTTGTGGAGGGTGGGGATGCGGTTGAGATGTTGGGGAGGTTGTGAGGACTAGGGGAGGGATATAGGAGCGCACGAGGCCTGGGGTGGGTATGGAGGGGTTAGGAGAGTCGTGGAGGTTCATTCCGATGCGCTGCGTTCTTCATCCTGTCGTTTGCCGGCGAGGGTGGGCTGGTCGGGGCTTGGTTTTGGGGCGGTCGTCTATATAACTCCATGGGATGGTCAGGCGTTTAGGAGGGTTGCTAAGTCTAGCGGCTAGGATGCAGACATGTACGAATTTTTGACTATTGGCGCACAAGGAGCCCTATCGGTGGTGTACGTCGGTGGTGTAAGGCTTTGGTGTGCGAGAGTCCGACAAGTCAGATCTTCCTACGAGGAAACTCAACAAGTTCTTGAGCAACCTAACTTAAAGACAAACTCCAAAATTATTTGAAGGGCGAGCGCCGGAGCACTTTCGGGAATCGCCCCGAACCTTCTTCATGATCATACCGCAGTACCTGCACCCTTGGCACTCATCAGATGCTTCATCGTGTTGAACATCAGCTCCCTCACTCCCCTGACGCCTCTATCCTCCAACCACTTCAGCACCTCCAGCCTATAATTTCCCCAACTAATCTTCAAGCCGCCTTCGTTCCCCAAAACAGTCAGACTCCGCTGTGAAACCGGCCCCGCATGCCTAGTGTTCAGGCTCCCTTCTTCCGCCTCTGCCGCGGCGTCCTCAAGATCGCGGAAGCAGGCAATGGAAAGGGCGCAGAGTGCGCTGCTGTTCGACAAGGAGAAGAGCGTGGGGAGGGAGTGTCCGAGACCTGTTGCGTACGTACGTAGGACGGGCAGGGTTGTGAGTGGGACAAGGCAGCCTAGAGCATTGGTGTCCTCGCGGTTGAGTGCTCGGTTGCGCCAGAGACAGTTGCATATGTCCATGAGAAATCCGTTAAAGTGGTTGACGTACTCGCGCGGGTATGCGTTGCCTTCGCCGGCACGCGACATGCAGGCTTCGAAGGCGGTCTTGTACGTTGATAGGATTGAGCAGAGGCGAGATAGGGTGCTGAGGGAGGTGGTAAACGTTAGCCGGTAGATGACCTCGGCTGAAGGAGTCGCGATGCGGATGTTTGGGTTCGTTGGAGAATGGGAGATGGCGGTGGCGACAGTCTCGTAGAAGGAAAGGACCGATGAGACTGTGTCCAGGGTGAGGGGCAATGATTCGAGCGTGGAGAGACAAAGGCGATCAGCGTGAAGAATCAGGTCTGTGAAGGCTGTTGGAAGTACTTCCGAACTCGCTTTTTCGGTGTTTGTACGACCCAGAAGAAGAGCCGTCCATTGTCTGAGCAAGGAAGTATAGAACTCTAGGATAATAGTCTTCGATTGCACTGAGCCATCAAGCACCGCAGTCTCGATTGATGTCAGGAATATTTCTTGTAAATCTATATAAGGTCAGTCCAGAAGCCTTGTTCGACGGATCGGTAATCATACCACTGAAAGGGCGCATGCGCAAGTATGATAGCAACTGCAGAACAGTACGACCATCCGTTATTACATCCCAGTGGAGTATGTAAACTTTTAGAAACGTCTCTGCGGATGAAGATAGTGTCTGTTATTGTTAGAGATGAGATTCAGAAGGAGGATGCTTTGGGATAGAACCTTTGTGTATCGGGTGTAATGAAGCAGCCTCTCAAGCATGCCAGACAGCCGCTTACTCTCGTGTGGCCCATGTGAGAGCAAGTGAAGTTCTTCGTCAAAGAACGTCGATAGCCATTGATTGAGTCTCTTGGAAGCTGTCTCCGAAGGCTTCAAGACAAGGTATTTCTGAAACAGAGAATCGCCAAGAGCGGAGATGACCTGGTTCGGGAGCTCGATTTTCTCAAGTCTTCCAACAAAGTCATCGACATTCTCAATCTCTTCCAATGTGACAGAAGTCTATACAGTCAATTAGCGGTGTCGGGTACCTGCGGATCGACAGGTGGTAGGCAGACTTCGCTAGCTCTTGAGGTGTGAACCTCAGGCACTACAGAGACTCTGCTCTTCTTTGCTCCGCGTCGGACGACCTTGAACGAAGCTTGCTGAGGCTGCGCCCCAAGTTCGCGAGTCTGGGCTTCTTGGATGATTAGGAGTCTTTCACGCCACTCTGGGTTAGGGTGCTGCTACTGTTAGCAAACGTATCGGGTATAGTTGGAAGATACATCAGGGTTAAATACTGAAAAGTATGACGCCCGTCCCGCTGTAGCATCGCCGACGATCACATCTGGGTAGTAGTCTTTGAAAACGCGGATTAATCCAACAAGGGCCGGCTCGTGGTTGATGTTACTGCACAGCTCGAGCCTAGATACTTTTAGCATTTCACATGTTAGGTGTTGGCTGCACTTACAGCATCTGGATTCGGAACGGTCTCACATGCCTCCTACGAGTGATGAGAGAGAGCAAATGACACAACGGAGCGCTGCAATGGACTTTCAGCCGAGCTCGAGGACGTAAATGAGCAGGATAGACAGAACCGTAGACTGATCATATTAAGTAGATTGAAAAGTACTCCGTAGAGTTTCGATAGCACCGATGAGTCCGCGAAGACCTCATACACTAAGATGAGCCATTTGACCAGAAGAGTCTGGGTTGCCGCTGGGGGCTTTCCTTTGCTCGGACCCAGAGCACCCACGACTCTGAAGACGACATCATTGGATACCCTATTTGAAGGAAAGAGATTCTTGATGATTGTCGTTTTGCTGCCCTGGTCGAGATGGTTGTTTAATGTAAGGAGCTCGATTAGTGTGTTGAGGGCATCGGCGGGGACGCCACGCTCGTAAGCATGACTGCAGACTATATCGACACGCTCTGATATCTTGATTTTTCTCTGTCTTGCGGGAGTTTTTGACGCTACCTACTTGTTAGCTACTTCTTGCTGGCAAGGACAGAGCACAGTAGGCTTGCCATTTACCAAGTCCGTCAAGGCATCATTAAAATTTCCTCGCTCACCTATGAAACCGAAAATCAATGTCCCACATGCTGTATTTATGAAGATGTATCGACATACTTGGAGCAACTACAGATGGCATAGTGTATTGTGTTCAAATGCCTTTGCTGGTGAACCTCACGTTGTGTATGAGAGGTGAAGCGAGGATTGGATCCTCAAAGTAAGGATTTCATGCGAATTCCTTAGACATGACGCGAACTTCGGAGAACGGTGAGTATTGGGAGAGAAAGGCCGAGAGGAGTTCACAATGGCTCATTAGATGATAATACGAATTGTGGAATGTTAAGGTAAAGTACATTCTTGTGAACCAAATCAGGCAGTACTTCGTATAGTTCCAGGTCGTAAATGAATGCGCACCCTAGAAATTAGCTGGGCCCCATACAAATAATGTATACACAATTATAGATGCTGAGAGTGACTACAGTTCTTACTAGTTATTCTAATACATATAATCTAATATAATTTCAACTGTAAGACTCAATGGCACAGTGTTGTTGATATATCTATAAGTTGATATGGTGGTCACTAAATTCGGGGGGTGCGCATTCATTTCCGACCTGGAACTGGTACATCGTACATGTCTCCTAACGCGAGGTCCAGACTTTGGGTGTTTCTATTCGGCCCCTTTGCAGAGACTCCCCCTCCTCTCACTTGTCTACATCTGTCCACTTCTCCAACTTCAATTTCCTGTATTCTTCCCATCCTCTGATAAACTTCTCCGGACCATCCTGGAGCCCTTCGGCGACGTCATCCGCGTCCAAGATCGTTTTGCTGGCCTTGATGTATGCTTGGCTGAACGTAGTCCAAAGCATCTTATCCGATGGTTGAGTCTTGTGTGGCTTTGGGAAATATGGGTCGTTGTCTTCTGCCGCCTTTACAGCTTGTGCGATGCCCTCGTCGGTCATCGCCATGTTTCGACACTTGTCGAAGTCCAACATCCATAGGTGCGCCGTTCGCTTTTCGAAGTTGTGGTGTAGCGCTTCCGGACGGGTGGTGGAGTCCATCGGCATGGACCGCACTTGTTCTGGCGTGACAGCGAAGTTGAGGATCGTGGGTGCTGACCCCAACACGAACTCGACATCGTTGCAATCCGCTTTGGCTCGCCAGTGGCACAGAGCGAGTCCAATGGCCATCTCGTTGGCAAAAGCACCAACATCTAGCTGGATCTGTTCTGCCATATCCAGATGAAGGGAGAAATTTCGCAAGCTGAAAAACTTCACCGGCCTTGAGGTGTTCCGCCGACGTCTTCCCAGATACAACCTTATGATGCAGTCTCTGTTGCCGACTGCCTTCTTTGCGCCTGCCCTTCCTGGTTCTGGGCAGAACAGATCGATCAGCTCGTCCCTGATAGGTTTAGGAAGAGGGAAAATCCTCTCCAGGCAGAGTACTGGTGTTTGGAGGACCCCATGATCTGGAGGGAACTTCCCAGCATTCTCGGTCCACCATGTTGGATCATCGTCTGCATTGGTGAAGTAGATGGGTCGAGTGATACGGGGCACCTCCTGGTTAGCGAAAAGCCGTCGAGCAATCGCAAACTGGTCATAGATGTGTGCTTGCATGAGGTAGTCGTTCCAGAGCGTAAGCTGTCCGTACTTGGCCTTCTTCAAAACAGAAATTGCGCCGGGTTGCTCGAACACGATGCCGCAGTATCCGGCTCCAATCTCTCGGAATCCGTGAATACTCCCCTGAAAACTGGATAGCTGCTGCTGGGCTAATGATGATGCTGTAGAAATGACTGATCGGACCGAGAGATTACGTGAAAGACGGGTGATTGGATCGTCCCCCCGCGAAAGCTGCTGTTCGAGGAGCTGCATCAGCTCCTCGTAGGCCGCTTCTGGAGGACTGACGGACAACCTGGAGTCCTGCGGAGTGCCTCGGTTTCTTTGTGCAGACATTTCAACATTGGCAGATGGAGCACTTCAGGACGGTATTTGAAAAGATAACTTCGATGATCTATCAAGAAGGGTTTGTATTAAGAGATGGTATCGGCTTGACAGTGAATCAAGGATCCCTAAAAAGCTCGTACGATTTGCGGTCAGTGGAACAAATACGCTGCAGATGTTGGTAAACTGGGGACCCTCGAGAGGAATCATGGATTGATATAGGTAAATAGATTCAGAATCGGGCTATACCAGGTAGCTATAAACATTGACTAGACTCGTTACGGATACGAACATGATTTATCATCTTCTTACATTGCAAGAACTAGACCACAAGAGAGACGATCTAGGGCTTGAGACCCGATTGAGTCAAGTGCGGTCTTCCTCGGCCAGAATGAAATCTCAACATCCACGACCAAAGAAGTGGTCTTCGATACAAGACAAGGTACATGCAGTAAGGTAGAATGGACATCGACATGAAGATCATTACATAACCCCACCACTACTAGTTGGGTTGTATTGGACGCTGACCAAGGAGAATATACTGCCAGTCAGCCCACTGTCCACTTTGCCCGTCCCAGGTTGTCAAATTCAACACCACCCTTCCATTAACAGATCCCTCCCCAGCTCCATGTTCAATCCTCACACTAGTCCTGTATCCCCACTCCCTCAGGAAGTAGCAGAAGCGGATGGCGTCTGCGACGGAGAGCGCGTCGTACAACTCCGCGATAGAATTTGGGCTGAGCTGCGAGCTTGTCGGGTTTGGGTCGAGATATGCAGTAAGAACGAGGATTCGGGAAGTTATGAGGCCGAGGGACTGTGTGGAGAGTGGGCGGGCTTGTAGTTGGTGGCCGTGAACGGGGGACCCCACGCTTGGTGACGGTAAAAAAGATTGGTGAGGGGAGGTTTGGTGATGTATGACATCTTGAAAACCAGCGCTCTCTGAACCGGTAGAAGACTCGGTCGACCGAAGCAATGCTAAACGAATATCTTCATCCAGTGTGGTCTGTTGTCTTAGTTGAATGTACCGAGGGTGGTTGAAAGAGTCTTCCAGTCTCGAATCTGAACTCCCATCAGAAATCAACATGTCTGCAGCTTGAGATAGACCGGCGAGGTCAGCTTCTATCTCTGCATCCAGGTCCGCGTCTGTATTGGTGAGGCTTATTCTTCCTGCGGCGGAATTGGCGGCCTGACCCCTTCCAGCACACGTGCGAACGGCCGGCATGGTACGTGTGGGTCCAACCTGTACTAATAGTTGGTGATGGCCTCTAGATCGACCCTCGAGAAGCGTATCACATGAGTCGTCGAAGATAAAAAGCACCGTGCCCCATGCCGGTAGATCGAGCCTTGTTTTTCGAACATGAGTGACAGTAGTACTCGCAACATTGAATAACCAGGCCTAACAGCAGGCATGCTTATACATATTCATCGTTCCATGCAGACGAGGCCCAAGTGAATAGACATGATACAAAGCCCGAACCCCACACGTTACGGAAGAATTAGGTTGTGACTTATGAGTAACGTCCGCTCTCTGGAGGAACTTGAACTCTTGAAGGTGAGAAAGAATCATCAAGCGTCCCAAGAAACAAATCCCAAATATAGATCTCGTGGAGGTTTTAAGACCGCAGCTCTGGCAAGTGTGAGGACCGCCAGCTGATATGAACGACCGATGGATTCACCAAGAGTAACAAGCGCGGAGAAAACAATTCGTCAGAGGATATGTATTATTACACGATGAATCCTTACTCCTAATGGGAACCCTGGATGAACAGAAGTGCCGCTATAGCCAGAAGATATCTCATCACAATGCCAGATTGTATGTATAATCATCTTCCATATTCTGTGAGATCCAGAGTACCACCGAGCTGTAATCCTTGGTCAGTGTCATCCACCATCCAAGCTCGGTGTCACGTACCTCAACATAATGAAACCATTTGCGATTACGTTGGCTATACCGAAATAGAGGGTCGGGAACGGATATTCCGGGACGACGTATTTAAGAACCAGGACAGTCTTCGAACACGGTATTAGCTTGCGACAACTCCAGGAGACGCATAGTGAGTGGACGTACCACCGAACCAGCAAGGCCTCCTGCCATGAGCGCAAAGCCCAAGAACAGCACCAATCTAGCCTTCCATGCCACTCCTGAACCTGAACCCGAATAGAAGTCACCACTGAGTCGACTCTTCTCTATCGAGTTGATGACCAGCATGCCCAGCGCCGAGCAGATCCCTGGGATCCAGTCGACAAAGTTGATGTGGACGTCGGAGCCATTCTTGGCGGAGTGTGAGTAGGTTGAAGCATCGACGAAGAAATAGAATCCGAGCGAGAACTGTGCCACAGTCAGTCGCCGGAGTATGACAACAATCTGTAGAGTTCTAAAGCTGTCGACGCACCAGAGCGCCCGCAGTATAGACGCCTGCTGTCCGCGTGTTCCAGTTGTTTAGCCATTGCGGCCTTGGTAATCGGAAGAGCCTGTGGCTTGACATGTTTAGAAGAGGACGGCTGTGCGACAGAGATATAGTTGGGATGATTCCGGTTCGGACACCAAGCTGTAGAAGACACCTATCGAATTCACCGTTGCTGATGCTGGTTACGTTTGGTGATGATGTTTCCTATAAACCTAAGGTACAGGTATTGGTAAGGCTGGCGGCTGGTGGCGGCTGGCGGCTTTGCCGCGATGACGGGTACGAAGTACACACTAAATATAGGCGAGATCTTCAAGCCCAAGCTCTTCAACTTTGGCAAACCCTGTAAACCCTGTGGAACGAAGACAATGGCTCCCAATAGAGGACCTCCTTCGAAGTCAGGGGCCGGGAAGTCGAGCAGCAAAACGGGTGGCAAAGGCAGTGGAAATTCTGCAGGCAATGGTTCGAGCGTCAAGAACCGCATATCGAAATCTAAACCGAAAGCCCCGCCGCCAAAGCAACAAAAGACCAAATCAGCACAGGTGCCGCAGAGGAAGAAGCGTAAGATATACACTGATAAAGAGTTGGGGTTGCCAAAGCTCAATATGATTACCCCCGTGGGTGTGGAGAAGCCGCGAGGGAAAAAGAAGGGCAAAATCTTTGTGGACGATCGAGTATGGATATTCTGGCTATAAGGTGTACATTTGGTCGGCACTTTTACTTTACTAACGAGATGTCTGTACTGCAGGAGAGCATGATGACGATACTAGCCATGGTTAATGCGGATAAGGAGGGTCAGATTGAATCGAAGATGATGAAGGCCAGACAGATGGAAGAGATCAGGGAGGCTAGAAGGAAGGAAGCTGAGGCTCGTCAAGAAGTGAAAAGGACTAAGCTGGTATGTCTGTCAAGTAAGACTGGCGCCGGGTTGCCGCTTACGATAGTAGGAGGACACGAAGGACTCTATACGACGGAAGCGAAAGCGGCGAACAGATTCGGCAGTGGAAGGGCAGACTGCTTCAGCCCCTCCGAAACCATTTAAGGCTCGTACGAAACGAGTTTCGTTTGCATAGCGAGGCATCAAAAGGGACTTGGCGCTGGAATTGTCTATGGCATTCTATCTACCTCTATGTCTAACGTTCTACATGTATTTGCAGCTTGCGGCGCATAGGATCGAAATGTGGACCTTCGGCGTCCGGATTAGCGTCGACAATTAAAGAGGAACCGTCGTCAGTGGCGGATTGGGCTTGAGTGAAATGTTCAGCCATCATCGAGAGGAAGCCTGTCGCCTACACCTTTATATTAGTGCAACTCTCGACACGGGAACATTCCAAAGTTGCTGACGGGCTTAGTGAACCATCTACCGCCTCCAGTCTCAAACCAGCTTAGATGTCCACCTCTAGTCGTGGTGCACAGCACAGTAAAAGGGTTCTGCTTGAATTCTTCATATGGTATTGCTTCTTTGACGGCGATCTAACTTCGATGTAAGTTCACTCTCCAGAGCGTCAAGGACTGGGAGTAAAGCTCACAGGATCGTCTTCTGCATGAATGGCAAATAGAGGAATCCTTACGGCAAGCAAGGAATCTGACGAAGAGGCATCGTGGTAGTAAGCGCCCTCGGTCGGATAACCCCAGGAAGGCCCCTGCAGTTCTCTGCGGGACCATCAGAAGCGTCTTGGTCAAGGTTTTGAACACTCGCACCTGTCAAACTCGTGTAGGTACTTGATATTCCTCACACGATCAACATTGATTCGAGGATTCTGTGATATCTGTTCAACATGACTACCTCAGCTCGGTCAGTAGGAGTCGCCTTATTGAGCAAAGGCCCCAACTCGGACCTCTCAAAAAGCTTCTTCATGTTTGCTCCCATAGTCTTCGAATACACCTCAAGGCCGAGCCATGACCGTTGCAGCGCCAGAGATCCGACCTCTAGATTCCACGGGTTGGAGCAGACGACTGCAGCTTTTAACTTGCATTCACAGCCCTCTTCACCGAGGTACTACGTAAACCCGCGATATCAATGCCTGCATCTATGTTTCTATCGCTCTGGTCTCTTGTACATACATTGGTCAAGATATTCGCGCCCAAGGAGAAGCCAATCCCGTACAATTCTCGATTCGGAAACGTTTCCCTCAACCACCTCACCACCTGCCGTACATCCCACGTTGCTCGTGCGTTGTAGAGCACTCCACTTGTAATCTTGGACATGGCACAGCCCCTCGAATTGACAACACAGGCCGCCCAGCCTCCGTCGTTGCTTACAAGGGGCGCCAGGACATGTCGAAGGTAGAGCTCGTGAGATCCACCACTGAGACCGTGCAGAGTCACCAGCATCGGCTTAGTATCTAGGGATCCAATATCGCTGAACTCGTCTTCGCTGTAATGCGTAGTTCTTGGTGGCATATCAGACTCCACATCTTTATAAGGTTCGACGACGAAATCGACAGCGAATGTCCCAGCATATTTTGGATCCTCTGCTTCGAAGACCTTTCGCTTGTAGTAGATAGGAACATCTTGACTCTTGACTACCGTCCAGAAGGTCTGCAAATGACCATTGAACAGTAGCGGGTTCAGGCGGCATGGTGGTGTTACGGTTTGGCATAACTCCGCAATGCTTATTGGATTGCCAGCCTTTGTATATAGATTGATTGGATTCCTGCTGTAAGTAAACGATGTCCTGGCACTTCCTAAGAACCCGATTATATCCATGTTGCCAAGATTATCCTACGTGGGACTCGTCAGAAAAGATTCTTGCTATCAATGCTATATCGCGGCGGTGTTGTTAGCTTTGCCCATTACAATGGGGCGGAACAAAGATGTTGCCGAACTACCTTAGGTAGGGCTGGATCAAAACCGCGCCAAGCCCCTCTAAGCAGCTGCCCAATCGCGTGTGTTCCCTCTCGACAGTGTGGCTTCCCCAAAGTCACACATTCTCCAGAGCATGATTGCGCAGATTGACTTTGCTGTATCGTCGACTCGAAGGCAGCTCCGCTTCCATCCGACATAGCAGGCGCAGATGGCCTACCAACCCGACCCGTCGTACGCTGCAAACCAACAAACATATGGTTATCCCGCAGCGAGATACTATCCCCAGGTTGTCATCGGACCCAGCCCCAGTCAAGTCTATCAGCAGCAGAATTACACCGCATACCAAGCGCAAAGCTCCATCTATGTTCCGGCTGGCATCCAGCCACAGCAGCAAGAGCAACGATATCCACCTCACGCGCTCGACATCGCTACTGCCCTTCCCCCAACGCCATCATTGGTTTCCAACGTCAGGCGAGAGTCTGATGATGCTCGAAGGAAGCGCCCGAAGCCATCAGAGCCGCCATTGGACTACCAAGTCTTGCTTCTTTCCCTCGCGGAGGAATACTTCAACGCCGCCCATGGCCAAGGATCATTAGTGGCACTAGCACAGCGTGGGATGGAGATGGATAGTTATTACAAGCTTGTTGCTAGTGGTCTCGGCTGCTTAGAAACGGTGTTGAAGGTAGGCCGACGTGTTGCGAGGGTTTCAGGCCGTCCCTCGTCGCTCCGGAACTGAAAGATCCACAGCGTTGGAGATTACAGCCACGGATGGAAGCAACAGTCCGGTTGAGATACGCGAGTGTACTGCACGAAGAGACACACAACTATATGGAAGCCGAAACGGTGTTGAGTACAGGGGTTTGTTTGGGTCCGTCTAATGTCGCATAGATCATGCTGACTCCATTGTAGATAACGCTCTGTGACCGAGTATGATCTATATTCCAGCTTTATCAGTGCAACCATTAACGAAAGAAAGCATCGACTGCTAGATCTGAAATATAGCATGCAGCATCTCCTTGTAAGGGTTCTGTATAACACGAAGCCTAAGGCATCTCTGAAGTCCCTGGACGGGATCATCAAGGACGTTGAAGCGTAAAGTTATACTACTCCTCCGACTTACCAAAGCACTAATATTTGCTAGGTATCAGCACAACGCTTGGGCATACTCGTTCCGATTCCTCCATGTCTCGTTATCTTTAGATCTAGCTTCACATCAAGAGACCAGTGCCGCGCTGCAGAACCTACGAAAAATATCGTCTACGGCTTCTAGTAGGGGGGATATTGCTGTCGTGGTCATGGCTGCTATTCTGGAAGCTCTGACACACATTCGATCGTCCAGTAGCGTGGAGGCACTCGAGCACGCACAGAGTGCACTTGCGACAGGCAGAAGCTATCAACTCGACGATACTATTGCACAACTCCCTCAATTATCAGCAATGATGCATTTTGTGGATATCTTCTGTAGCCTACTAGCTTTCGACCCGGCTCAGGCGCTAGCGAAGATGCAGGTCATGCACTCATCCATGGCTCCAGGTCCTACTGATAATGAATGGAACGATGACGGCTCTTTTGCTGTTCCTCTCACACAGCCAGATCTTCTCCAGAAGGATCTTGGTCCAAGAGGTATTGTGGCCAAGGACGACCATGGGAGGGATGTATTGTGGTTCAAGTGGCTGTCACGAAGTGATGTTTTCGCCCTTGCCTACTTCGTCAGTGGTGCGGTATCGAGTCACCGGAATGCTTGGGTTGGTCAAAAGGCAGAGAAATACTTTCGCGAGGGACTGCGAATGACTCAAGGTAGGCCGTATTCATTTGGCATAACAAAATTCGCTGACCGAATGATCGCTTAGAAAACCACGACACAACTCTCGACTCGCTGTCATCTGCAGTGGTGCGATATCAATGGCGGCAAACGCTGTACAGCTACATGCAGCTCCACCTAGGCTTTGCGCTCTGTGCTCGTACCGACTGGGAAGCCGCTTTCGCTTCAATCGAGGCGTTGAAAAAAGCGGTCAAGAGCGTCCCAACAATAGACACCGAGCTTCTCAACACTCTATTACTCTACATCACCGGCGTCATCCACCAAAGCACCGGCAACCTCTCCGATGCCCTATCCGTCTTTCAAAGCCCCGCACTCGCCCTCCAACCAAATGTCACCACCCCACATCGACAGCAGACGCGCCATGACCTGTCCATCCTCGCCACGCTCAACACGATCCTCATCCTCCGCGAGCCCTCCCAACCGAAACACTCCCAGCTCGACTCACTCCTCTCTGCCGTAGAAGGCTCCTGCATCTCGCACCCCGACAAAAACATCGTCTCAGCCTACTATCTCGTCCGCGCGACGGCGCACGCCGACGACCCCATCATCAAAACCAAACAATACCTCCAACACGCACTGCAAGCCGCCAAAGTCGTCGCAAACAACCAGCTGACGGGCATCACGCTGAACTTTATGAGCTGGGAGTTTTTCAGAGGCGTTGTCGGCGATCAGGCGGAGAATAGCGCGCGAGCGAGCCAGAAGTTGGCCAAGAAGAGCGGCGATAGGTTGTGGATTAGCGTGGCGGATGGGTTGTTGGCGGATACGCTGGAGGTGCAGGGGAAGCATGCGGAGGCGGAGGCGGCGAGGAAGGAGGCTACCGCTGTCGCTGAGGGGTTGCCGGTAAGGGTGCAGAGGTTCGAAGACGCGGTTGAGGAGGAGATGTGTGATTAGAGCTTGGCGGTGTGGGCACAACCCCGTCTCAATGTGTCCGGCGTATGATGGCATGTTCGACTTTTGCATAACTGCCGGCCCGGCGTGGCGTTCATGATGGGCGGGAGGCACCTTTGCATAGCTGCAGGAGTCTCTACCGATGCGCACGGCTTGAGCAATGCTTTCCATTATCTATCCGGGTAAGCATAGGATAAACGCCGCGAGAGCAGGTGTCCGACGTGGCGTTGCTAGTCGGCTAGAGAACTCTACTCGGCTCTCACAAAGCGTCGAAGACAATACATGAGCCCAATCCCAACTTCGCGTGCTTCCCATTGACGCCCTCGGAATCCTAGCCCCAATATGCAAGACCTGACTCATACAGACGAAAGATAGACGCCAGGAGAATACCCAACAACAACAACTCATCTTCTGTCGTGATACCCAGGCCCTTCTCCCCCATCGTCCGGGTCTTCCGCGCACGTCCCAGCACACTCACTTCGATCAGCTCCCACGTTTCCCCAGCCCTCCCTCAGTCTTCCCCAATACTCCACACCCATTTTCCCTTCCACCTCACCTCACCTCACTCCACCACCAACCTACCCCAAGCCACCCCAAGCGCCCCGAATCCTCCTCGCCAACTGAATATCCTTCTGCATAATCGTGACGCGCTTCGCATGAATAGCGCAGAGATTCGTGTCCTCGAACAAATGCACCATAAACGCCTCGGCGGCTTCCTGGAGCGCCTGGATGGCTTGCGACTGCCAGCGCATGGACTCGCCGTTGGACGGCACGAGGGAGAGGGCGATTTCTCGGACCTGAGGGGTGCGTTAATATCGGGTCGTCGTTGGCGGAAGACGGAAGAAGGGGAGTGGGAGATGGAGGGTGGGAAAGAAGGAGGCAGAGGAGAAGGGAGAGGGGGGAGAACGGACGAGACGGGAGAAGGGAAGTTTGCGCAGCAGGAGGTCGGTGGAGCGCTGGTAGCGGCGGATTTCCTTCAGCGCGAGCGTGCCGGGTTTGTAGCGGTGGGGTTTGCGCGGGCGGGGGAGCGGATCGCCGGCTGCGAGGAACAGTTAGCCAATGGTTATGGGAATACTCACGCGACGTGTGGGACTGAGGGGCGTGGGTTTGAGGGGGTTAGGGTTTCTCTGGCGGTGCGTGGAGAAAGGGAGGGAGCTTACGTTGGACGTCGCTGCCTCGTGGCCTGCCTCGTCCGCCCTTTTTGCTGCCCACTTTGCTGATGATTTTCCGAGGCGTGGCGCGGGCTGCGGCGGCGCCGCCGCTACTTCGTCGGGAGCCGGTGCTGGTGCGGGCGCTGAGGCCGGAGCGGCGGGCGGGTTTGGCTTTGGCTTTGGGTGGCATTGGTGAGAGGGATGAGGGTCGAGTATTGATCAATTGTAATTGCTTCCGTCCCGCGTGGGTTGGTTTCAATCGTGCGCGATGTGCTGGATTGCAGGTCTCGGCGGCAACGACGACGCGCCGGAGGGCTTGGCAGGAGCGTGGTGTTGAAGGGGAACGGCTGTTCTATGCGTGTCGTGGTTGCGATTCGCTGTTGGTTATGTCTGAGTGATTGTGTAGGTCCAATGTTCCGTTATAGTGAGGTGGGAGCGATTGTCGCAAAGCAGAGCTCTCTCTCTCTTTCCCCAGCCACTATGTATTTTCCGAGGGGCTTGTTTATTATCGAATGGCGGGTTTGTGATGCAGCTAATCCCCTTGCAGGCAGGTACGGAGCTACCTTATGTTGCTAAGCGCGAACGAGTCCAACGCTAAATTTAGCGGGGGAGCCGCAATGGGTTAACTTGCTTGTTCTCGCTGACTGTCATCATCGTTCGACTAATTCGCGGCAATGAATGGAGCGATGATGAGGACAGCTTGACATTAACATTCCACCAACACCAACACCGAAAGTCCCTCCACATGTCCCACTCACGCCACCCTCAATCTAATCACAACTAACATCACTACTCCGTACATCCCGTCCTTATCCCCCAACCCCATCGACTGCTCCTAAATAACAACCTCAGAATGGAGAACATGCTCGGCGACGGTGGCGGCGGCGGCATCGGAGGAGGGGCCGGACAATTCCCACTCGAACAATGGTTCTACGAGATGCCCGTGTGCACGCGCCTCTGGACGACAGCAACAGTCGCGACCAGCATCCTCGTACAATGCCAAATCATCACCCCCTTCCAGCTATTCTACAGCTTCCGCGCCGTCGCATTCAAATCGCAGGTCCGCGACCCCCCCCGTCTCCCACCACCCTTCTCCTTCTCCTCTCTCTCCCTCCCCCTTCCGCACTACAACCCCACTCTACCCGCCTCAGCCTACCTTCCACTAACAACAAGCCCCCCCACCAACAGTACTGGCGCCTCCTAACCCCCTTCCTCTACTTCGGCCCACTAAATCTAGACCTACTCTTCCACGTCTTCTTCCAACAGCGCTACTCGCGCCTGCTCGAAGAGTCCTCAGGCCGCTCCCCCGCGCACTTCGCCTGGCTGCTCCTGTACGCCAGCACCGCGCTGCTCCTCCTGTCGCCCTTGCTCTCGCTGCCCTTCCTCGGCTCCGGCCTCAGCAGCACGCTCGTCTACGTCTGGAGCCGGCGCAACCCGGACACGCGGCTGAGCTTCCTGGGCCTGCTGGTCTTCACGGCGCCGTATCTGCCGTGGGTGCTGATGGCGTTTTCGTTGGTGCTGCATGGCTTGGTGCCCAAGGATGAGATTGCGGGCGTGGTGGTTGGGCATGGTGCGTTTGCTTGGTTTCCTGGGTCTCGACCCTCCCTTTCCGCTTGCTACTCGGCTTTGTCTTTCTTTTCCTTTCTCTATCTGACCCCTCCTTGTTTTTTTTCAACATCGGTGAATCTGACCGGTGGAGGGAGGGGGAGTGATAGTGTACTATTTCTTCGTGGACCTCTACCCGCCGCTCCACAATAACCGCCGCCCCTTCGATCCGCCGACCTGGTTCGTCCGTCTGTTCGAACGTCTCCCGCCCTCGGCCGGCACCGAGACCGAGACGGATGCGGCGGAGATCAGGAACGATTTCGCCGCTGCTGCTGCGCCTGAGGTGCGGTGATGTTACCGAGGCTGGCGGTATGGAAAGGCGGAACCAGGGACAGGAAGATGGGAGGCGGGTGGAGAGGGAGGGGCATGATTGGAAGAGGAGAAGGACCGCGGGGGTGGGAGTGGCGAAAACGGCAATAGAGCGCCTCGAGATTGGGCCGCCTGTCTTCCGTCCTAGTGTCCGTCGGTATCAGTTCGGTCACACGTTACCCGCTCAGGCATCCTTCACACAGCCGGCTGATGCACGATCGGGCCGCCCTGCCCTACTGCTCATCCCTGACCATGTGTAGCTCGGGGTGTTCACTTGGTTCCGGTTTCGGGGTGGCAAGAGCTGGAGTTTAGAGAGTTGGGCGCCGTAGATCACCACGCTTCATTTACTGATGCATTCTTAAATCAATGATGGCAGCAAGCCGGTTGATGTATGGTTCGAACCGTGGGTTTACGCAGGGGCAGGCATGAACTTTTTTTTACAAGCACCCATCGTCTGTACATACTATACGACATCGTCCACTAAGTCTTGTCAATCGGTCCTCTGCACACATCCAGCATCTTGTAGCAACTTCTCTAGGAATTCTCTCAAATTTGCTAATCATTCCAGCGTAAAGACGTATGCCCGGTGTAGAGATCGAGTGCCGACAAACGACACCGAACAGGAAAAGAGGAGAAAAGAGAGCACGACTTCGTTAACCCAGTATCAGCTACAACCACACAACCCGTTCATTGTGTTGCATCCCGAGGCCAGGGCGAATTTTGAAGTGGATACATCAGGCTTCGCCATCTACTCGCTTCATCCGCTGGCAGGGCGCTCAAGAGCTATTGTGTGAGCTGGACCACGCACTGGTACAACGATTAGTCTGCGTGGTGGCGAACCGAAGCAAGTCCAGGTGTATATGGAAGGGTCATACCTTAGAAGCATTTGCGGTGGACGATGGAAGGACCGCTCTCGTCGTACTCCTGCTTCGAGATCCACATCTGCTGGAAGGTCGAGAGGGAAGCCAAGATGGATCCACCGATCCAGACGGAGTATTTCCGTTCCGGTGGGGCGATGATCTTGACCTTCATCGATGACGGAGCGAGCGCGGTGATCTCTTTCTGCATCCGGTCGGAGATACCTGGGTACATGGTGGTACCACCGGACTGATATATGCATTAGCCGTCAAAGTTATACCGAGTAATATTCTTGAAAGACGTACCATGACGATGTTGCCGTAGAGGTCCTTTCGCACGTCGACATCACACTTCATGATCGAGTTGAATGTCGTCTCGTGGATCCCACCGCTTTCGAGACCCAAAACGCTTGGCTGGAACAAAGCCTCGGGAGCCCGGAAACGCTCGTTACCGATGGTGATGACCTGACCGTCGGGAAGCTCATAAGACTTCTCCAGGCTGGAGCTCTGACTGGCAGTCTGGATCTCTTGCTCAAAGTCCAAGGCCACGTAACAGAGCTTCTCCTTGATATCACGGACAATTTCTCGTTCGGCCGTGGTGGAGAAAGTGTAGCCACGCTCGGCGAGGATCTTCATCAAGTAATCCGTAAGATCACGGCCAGCCATGTCCACACGCGAGATGGCGTGAGGAAGCGCGAAACCTTCGTAGATTGGGACCACGTGGGTGACACCATCGCCAGAGTCAAGCACGATACCGGTGGTACGACCGGAAGCGTACAGCGATAGGACAGCTTGAATGGAAACGTAGAAGGCCGGTGCGTTGAAGGTTTCGAAGACAATTTGAGTCATCTTCTCACGGTTGGATTTCGGGTTGATCGGGGCTTCGGTGAGCAGGACTGGGTGCTCCTCGGGGGCGACACGGAGTTCGTTGTAGAATGTGTGATGCCAGATCTTCTCCATATCATCCCAGTTTGTAACCACACCGTGCTCGATCGGGTATCTGAGCGTGAGGATACCACGCTTCGACTGTGCCTCATCTCCGACGTACGAGTCTTTCTGACCCATACCGATCATGATACTGCGACGCATTTAGTAATGGATCGTCATTGTCACCTCTGGCATATTCGCCGAGGATATGAGGTGGATGGAGCATACCCATGGTGGCGGGGACGACCGACGATGGACGCTACAGATGGGTTAGTCATGGATCAAGAAAGACACTGCAGTCTTCCAGTGCCGGCCAACACGACAGTGGCAGTTGTAGCGAGGTACTCAGGAAACTTACGGAATACGGCTCTTGGAGCGTCATCACCGGCAAACCCGGCCTTGCACATACCCGAACTGCAAGATGGTCAGCATAGCTCCTGAGTTCTGTCGTTGCTGTTGTGACGCCAGGCATGTTGCGATAATCCTAAAATTCATGATGTCCTCCACATGTCCCTACGGCGAGGGGTAGATGTCTTACCCATTGTCAATGACGAGAGCGGCTACCTCTTCTGTAGGAGAACACAACTGTCAGCGTTTGACTTCCACACCGAGAGCAACGCCAGCTCTAAGAGCGTCCAACAGGATGGAGATGTTGGACTTACCCTCCATGGCGGTTGATTAGAGAGATTGGAAAAAGAGAGTTCTGGGATGGTGATTCTAAAGGGTTCAGAAAGCTCGCTGTAGATATGTCCTACAAGCAAGCGTGCAAATTGGGTACGAAGGGTTTATTGACACGATATCGCTGGTAGTGGTGGATATGTAGAAGAGGAAGACGGTCGAGCAGTATGAAGTAAGAGAGGTCTCTCTATCTGTGGGTCAAGCGAGACTGCTGATTAAGGTGAAGGTGAATGTGGCGTATTTGTGCCTAACTTGTATGTAGCTGCCGTCTCAGGCGGAGGCGAAGGCGAAGGAACGACCGACAACAAAAGTTGGCTGGGGCCACAAATCTAAATCCGTCCCAACATTCAATCTACGATGTACGAGTACGAGTACGTCAACTCACTTACGCAGCCTTTCTCTTGGTATCATCAGCCTTGAATTAGCCTTGTGGTTGTCATGCAAAGATCATGCAGTGTTTGACCACCATGTGTACGACGCTGTCACTGCTCTCCAGGCAGCAGTAAATCCACCCTGATTCGATCCCCTTATACGCGCGTCTATCGCCCAGCCACGCAACCTCCACAATCCTTACAATCCTCACAATTCTGTAGAGGACACATAGGATTGATACGGAGTAGATCTACTCCGTACATTCACTTACTGTACAATCGAGGCGTGAACCAATGCAGGGGCAAGGGGATCGGGTCACACCGTGCAAACCCGCTTCTCCGCCCAACCCCGTTTTATGTCACGCCGCTTTAGTATCGCTCATCGGCATGGCGGGGTGGGATTTGTAGAGCCTCAGATGGCGGGGCACAGAAAAAATACTCCTCACAACAATCATTAATACCGACGAACGTAGTCAACGCCGTTACATATCCTGACTTGTAGACGCTCATGATGTATAGATCGTAAGTTAATCCAGTCATTGAGACAGTCGTCGACGCCTAAACCTTCGACCTTCGCGAAATTTTTTAGATTCCCCGGCCAGAACAACGTCAGCGCCAAGAAGTCGATCCCGCTCCGCACCACCTTCTACTCCACGCACACAAATCTCTCTGCTCCACCCAAACCCGGCCTCCATACCAAGCATGGACCCAAACCTAAACAACCTCCTCAAATGGTCCCTCGCCAACTCCTCCACCACCCCCCAAACCACCACCAACAACGACCCCACCACCACCACCACCCCCCCCTTAACCACCGACCTCCCCTTACCCACCCCATCCGCCCCCCGCCTCTCCCCAAACGCAGCCGCCCTCGCCTCCCTCCTCTCAGGCCCGTCCGACGCCACCCTAATGCGCGCCCACCTCGCCACCCTCACCACACCCACCACATCCACCAACCCACTACCCACCAAACTCCTTGCCCTCGCCGACCTCGAACAACTCCTCGAAAGCATCGACAACGTCAACGCCCTATCCGGCCTGGGGCTGTGGCCGGCGCTGGTGGCGCTGCTGGGCGGCGCGGAGGAGGCGGAGATGCGCCGCGGGGCGGCGGCGTGTGTTGGCACGGCGGTGCAGAATAATGCTGGGGCGCAGGGGTGTGTGAGTTTCCTTCGTTTCCTTTCCTTTTGTTTTCCTTTCCTTTGCTTTCTTCTGGTCTCTCTTCTCTCTTTTACTCCTTCCTTCGTCCATTGGGGTCGAGCCTCTTGTGACTTTGAATCTTCTGTCGTATCTCTTCTCTTGCTGCTTTCCGTGCCGGTTTCCTCCGCGCCGGGTACGGTCGAGAAGAGAAGAGGAGGGCAGGTTGGGAAAGTGAGGTCGGAGCGGATTGGGATTGGATTGAGCTGATGAGAAATGGGACGGGGGGGGAATTAGTTGGTAGAGCAGAAATCGATCCCGACGCTCGTGCGGTTGGCGGTGGAGGATGCGGACGAGGGCGTGCGGAGGAAGGCCATCTATGCGCTGTCGTCGGCGATGCGCAATCATCAGCCCGCGACGGATGAGGCGGTCCAGGCGCTGCCGGGGGGGTTTGTGGCTGCTGCGGGTGCGGGTGGGGGACGGGGAGTGGAGGCGGGGGATATGGAGGCTATCGATGGCATTATGGCCAAGTTGAGGGAAGGGGCGGGGCAGAGGCAGACGAGTTAGAGTACTAAGAGGGGTTTAAATTTTACATTTGAGGCGGGGTGGCGGCGTTTGGGGATAAATGAAGGGTGGGGTTTTAGAGGTGGGGCTTTCGCGAGATTGCAAATGGTCTTTAAACTTGAGTCAGATGGTGGACATGTGCCTGTGTCTAACTGTTTGGTATATATACAGTCTATATGTCCACTTCCTTCGCATCGGATACTAGTCTCGTAGAAATGACACCATGCATAGAGACGGTTCTTGCGCCATATTCCCAGCCAAAGTAATCAGTACCGGCCGGGACCTGAAGTGTACAATGTATAACGCCATTCCTTGCTCTGACTTCCGTCCACATTGCCCGCCCGGGTCCGTGTATAGCCTGGGAATCAATGAAGAAAAGGGTGTGACGAGCCCCAGCTGGCATTAAAACGCCAACGCCAATTCTCCCTAACCCAAAATATACGTCACAGAATCCCAAACACAAATCAGGAAGGACGTGAGGAGGCATGAAACCTAGGGCTACTTGCACATGACTAGAGGTAATCCTTCTCGTTCCAGGGGTGCGTGTTAGCATCGTCGACATCCAACTCACCCAGCTTTTCACTCAACAGCCCCTCCCTCTCGCCTTCAACCTCCTCACCATAGCCGGAGCCCTCGGCCTTCTCTTCCTCTCTCATCTCATGCCCAAGCTGTACTTCTCTCTCCATCGTTGGCGTCCGATCCGACCTGGCCTTCTTCAACGTCGTCCGCAAACTCTCTGCCGTGACCGGCCTTTCCAACTCCGCGCCATCTAGTTCGATCAGATCTTCGTCCGCGATGCCGTGTGCGAGGTTGTAGTTCCGGATCAGGTACCCTTCCAACCTCCTGGCTTCTCGATCCCACCGCTCGTTCAACGACGCCATGGCTGCGAGCACATCTTGCTCCGAATACATGGACGAAGCCTGGTGGACCGGTGTTCGGGATGATGCTTTGTTGCCGCTTATTGCCGCGCCGAGCGTTCGACGGACGGAATGTTTACCGGCAAGAGCGGACGGGGTTTGATGGGGAGGGTCACGGATACTCTCGATTTCGCGTTGAACGGTGTTGAGGGACTCGGCGCGGTCACGGTCCAGAGAAGGCATGTGCAGGATAGTGTGATTCTGCTGGATGCCGTTGACGAGGACCGTAAAGCCTTGCAGGTTGATGTCATTATTCTCACAGTATATCTCTTGTAGAGTGGTATTCTTCTCGAGGACCGACGCTACCGTGCTTGCGCCCTGAAGACCGAGCTTTTGATATTCGATTCGGAGGACCTTGAGTGCAGTGTTCTTTTTCAGGCCGGTCAATGCATGATTCAGGCCAATGCCGAACCGTGCAATCTCCAAATGTGCGTGTTCTCCTGATATATCCAAGACTTCTAACGTCTTGTTCTCCGCAAACATACATTGCAGGGCCTCGCAGGTCTCCTCGCCCGCGTCATACGGCAAGGAAGCTTTCGAAATGTCCAAGTACTTCAATGTCGTGTTCATCCGCAATGCTTGCACGAGCTCCCGAAAGTGACTCTCACGTGTATACTCCACCATCTTCATCGTCAGATGAGTGGGAGTCATGCCGCGCCTGACAGCGTTGACTAGCATATCATGGTCCTTCTCTAGGTGGTTCTCACTCACGTAGAGATGGAGCTTTCGGCCCTGACCAGGCTGCCGAGTCATCGAATGCATGAAGACAGCCACATCCTGACCGGTCAGACCGCATTGATCGAAGCGTAATTCACGGAGGGTATCCGATTGAGTACTGGCGAGGTATGCCGATACCGAATCTACCGTCTGTTCGTTCATAGGCGTTTCACTCAGGAAAAGCTCTTCCAACCTCCAGGTCATGAGCGTTTCTGGAGCGACGAGGGGTTCCGGGCCGGACGTTCGGTGCACCCGGGAGAGGTTGATTTTTCTGATGAATCCGAACCGGCCGATCTGACTCTGAAAGCTCGAAGGGTCAAGTCGAGCGAGATTTCCCGATATGTCGATGGCTTCCAGCGTGTTTTCTTGGGCTTCCAAAGCTTGGAGTATGAGGTACATGGTCCGATCCGTCAGCCCGCACCGACTGACCTCCAACGCTCGAAGATGGCAAGACTTCTCCACCGCTGCGGCGATCAGATAATCAAGATCCGCATCTGCGAGAATAAGACCGTTGAGTACGATCCAATCAACATTTGTGAGTTGTCTTTGACAAAGAGGAAAGATCGCCTCTGCGACGCAACAGCCCGGATCCCGGTTATCCGGATTGTCCTCCGGTTTCCTTTCGAGACAGTTCGAGAGGTCCAACCGCCTTAGTCTTTTACTTTTCAACGCTATGGCTTGCAGTTCCAGTACCATCAGACATAGTTTCTCTTGCCCGGGCAAATTTGTAGCTATGCCAGATCTTGAAGTCCGCGTCACATCTTCGGAGCCGTGATGATCGCAAAGGCCGTGTAAGACATCCAGGCTGATGTCCTGGAATGATATTGAAACGAATGATTCATTGTATCGTAGGGCACGCAACACTGCTAGTAGCTCAAGAACGGAATATTTTGGCCGACGAGGATTCGTTGGACGTAAGAGCTGGAACATCGGAGCGTCCTCGCAGTTGTAGCTGATGGCGTAGCGTATGTTCGAAGTGTCAACCCCATACCCAGCACAGTAAGCGGTCAATGTTCGGTCAAAAGCTCGATGGTCGTCCAGATTCGGAGGCAGAGGCGGCAGGTCATCTTCCAGACTACGAGGTACGTTAAACTTGATGGGCTGCTCCAACCACTCCGGTCTGAGATACTCGATGGCATGACGGACCCACAATGCAATCTCGGACGCCGAGGAGGATGCTAGAAAAATTGCAACAGGCCGACGGAGTGGGATTCTGAGGAGTGATAAGCATGTGTCTGCTCGAATAATTTGGTGTGACATACCGAAAATCGAGATGTAACGCATCATCACATTCTTGTATGGACAGTGATGTGAGAGTGGTAAGCCCATACGACTTGTTAGTAAGATCCACCAGAGATAGATTTGAAGCCCGCATTGTCGCCTTGTTCAGGGGTATAAGATGAATTTTATGTACGCCAATGACCAGATAACAGACGGTCGAGGTCAGTTTAGATAAATCATCACTCGAGGACCTGCCGGTTGGCTTGTTCGAGGAGCGTTGCACTACCCTGAACATCCGAAAGTGATTGGGATCGTAATCTCGCTCTTGTTCCAGCGTTCGTGCAACGTACTCGACAGACCTCTGACCGAAGGGGACTGGGTCCACCAAGCGTGCATCGGCTGCCGCCTTCCGGATAGACCTCAACCAAAGGTCGGCTTCCCGTGGATCGTACAGCTGCATCGTCATGGAGGAGACCAGGTTAGTCTCTTCGTCCATATAGGCAGTCTCGATTGAGAAATACGGTTTCCCGTCGTCAAGCTTGTACACTGCAATAATCTGATGAAGAGGTATCCCCTGATATGACTCGTTTGACGCGCTAGTTTGGGATTCCGGGATGGAAGAAACGGATGCCATCGAGGAATGCCGCATGGTATTGCTCCTACCGAAAGCCGCCGGTATAGAGGGAAAGGTCTCCGAAGCCCGCGCCTGACTCTTGAATCTGACCAGGTGCGTATCGGTCAAGACCAGGTATTGACTCCTCTTTCTGAACATCCCTCCTGTTGTCTGCACCTCGCCGTGTTGGCGCACCGCCTTTCCGGCGATGTTGATCATACCATTGCTGTCCCCTTCCTCGATCGATGACGTCGCCGACCTCGTATGCGTGAGCTTCTCCTCGTCATCGTGGAGGGAGTGTAGCGATCGGAAAGATCCAAAGATACTGGAAGGTCTTCCAGGCTTCTGCAGTGTGCGAGGGCGGAATTTGGGACTTGCGGGACGGTCGGCATTGGCGGCGGCGATACGGTCGATATCTGGACTCGAGGGTGTAGTCGGCGAGGAGGATGCGGAAGTGATGAAGAAAGAAGTTGGTCTCCGCTTCTTTTTGAGCGTAACCGGAGAGGTGTCCGATCCACCACCCTTCTCGTCGTCTATAGGCGTCAGAGACGATAAGGATGGCCGAAAGATTGTCAAGCTTTTCCGCTGCCGTCGCTCCATATCTTGAAATCCCTGGCTCGAGGTAGAAACGTTCTGTGACAGTTCCTGGAACTGCTACTTATTTACTGCCGAAGCACGCATGCAAAGGAGACAAATGCGGTGAAGGCACTTCTAGATTCGATGGCGCAAGTCCGCTTCGACTCAGCTACACGTGTGGATCAATGCTCGGAGTGCGGTAAGTGCGTCCGGAGAAACATTGACGGAAAAAGAGTAGCGCAAGAAGGAGAGGGCTTTCGAGCGTTGAAAATATCCGCTTCACACCTCATCCCGACATTGACCGTTCTTAAAATGGCGTCGATAGAGGGGGAAGAAAGATCGGAGGTTGCGCGATGGTACAAATAGCTATTTTGGGACTGTGTATAGTGCTGTTGGTGAACTAAGGTAAGCAAACGATATAGGTAGGTAGATGATGATAACAATAATAAGAACAAGGTCAATGAGTCTATTCAGGCAGAGCAGAGCAGAGCAGAGCAGAGCAGAGCAGAGCAGAGCAGAGCAGAGCAGAGCAGAGCAGATTTCAGACAATAATTATAATGGGTCTAGAGTAGTGGATTCGTATGTATGTGTATGGCATCACTTCCCAGGTACAAATACAATACCTTAAACAATCCCTGCTGTAACTCTCTTTGCTCATCCAACCGTGCATGCATGCTACTGTCCAACGCTGAATATTGATGTACGATATTGATGTAACTTACAATACAGGTAAAGACGAACTACTCATGGCAATTGAAGGTACACGAATCAGAACTAACAATGCCAGGACCAATCAGCGGCATGGCCATCGCTTTGCTTGAAACGAGCGCTTCACGACTTAAGGTAGAACACTTGGCACATTTGAGCGGCGGCCGGAGAGCACTGGCTTCCCGGCTTCTAACTTATCGCCATTATCATTTGATATAAGATAGCTGCCGAGGACCGACGCTTCATCTCCCTCCCCTTGTACGACAAGAATTATTCGGATGAACTCAAAGCCTTTCCATAGGGACCACAGTAATGTCGTTGCCGGGAAACCCCCTCCAATGCAGACTATATCCCTCCGCGTAACGTATGGCTCCTTGTTCACAAAAATTGCCACTTCTGATGTCTCTATAAGATGCCTCTCCTCCTCAATCTACTCATCTTTCCTTCGTTCAATACTCTCCCATCCATGCTGTGCTTCTGCCCCCTTCTTGCCGCTCCGCATCGCCGATCGCCCACCCTTCGGAAGGAGTTGGGTCTCCGATCTGGTGTGCATTCCTCTATTCACTTCTGGCCTTTCACAAGATTGCTTCCTTGATCCTCTCTCTCTTTCTTCGGCCGAACTTGGGTGCCATGACTTGATGAGTTTGCTGCACTGCATGAAATGAAGGGCAGAGAAAAGATTGAAAGTGAAGGCTAAGATTATTCAGTGCGGTACTTTAGCTGTCAGCCAGACCTTGGATGCTTGCTGCAGCGTCACTGCACGGCACTAGTGCAATTACTTTCGAGGTTGATGGGTAGATGGACATTCATCAGCCACGTTTGTGGGCTCTACACTCTCCGGGTGAATAGAATAACGTTGTCGCTACCCCTTCTGGACTGAGAATGATGACGCTCTTGTTGGACCATTTGAAAGTTGCAGATGAATGGGAAACCACACGGTAGCAAACCGGACTCGGCGGATGGTTGAGGTGGCGGCCTCGGTGTCGGTCGTGGAATCCCGTCCCTCTGCTTGATCCTAGCCTGCCACATGCCGGGAAATCAGCGCTGGGTGACACCATCTTGATGGACACGAGGGTGCTCAATTGGAGCGCAAGCTCAAATGCTTCGTGATCAGAAGCTGAGAAATGCAAGCCGCTATTGACCTCACCCTCGTACCAAGCATGTTGACGTGCATATACGAGCAAACATGATCGCTAAGTTAACGGGCCGTTCATGGGACCAGCCACTCTAGCCGTCCTATCTCCCCCTACGTCGAGCTATACTAGGGCGGCTTCTGGAAATTCCATGAGGTTTTGCTGATTCTGCAGACTTTGGGCCAGCGCGGGTCCGCCTGAGTCTCGATTGGGAGCCACCGCCGTACGAACCCGTAGCAGCAATGCCAATAGGATCTGCAGCCGGTTTGCGCTCGGCCTCTTGCAAGCGTCTACTCCGTCGGAGTGGTACAGGAGCAGCCCGGGGCAAGGCCGCAGGGATATCCAGTCTAGATAAAGCTTGTTGAGCATCAGACAGGAATTCAGAGGCCTTCGGTCGTCGTCGGGAACCAGGCCCGCTCATTTTGCGAGCCTTAGACACCTTTGATGGATGAACTGAGCCAAGAGCGTTGCGTTCTACTTGTGGAGGCAGTCCACCCTTGACGAATAACTCTATTTCATCTCGTCGCCGTGTCCGCCGCAGGGGAGAGCGAGGAGTGTCTCGAAACTCTACATGGCGGCGTTGTAAGTTTGATGCAGCAGAAGAGTGGTTGACATCGCCATTCGGTAGTCCTATAGTATCAATAGCCGGAGGTGGCCCTTGCGGAGATGCGGGCGGTTCTTGCTGAGACGTGTTGAGTCTACCGGAAGCTTCATGATTTGACTCGGCAGGGAGGGGGGACCCGAATATTGACCTGGGAGATGCTTCCCCCGTTCCATGGCTATCACCTTGGAGCCCGCCAGCTAAAACAAGGGCAGCATCATCGCCCATTTCCTCACGAAGCATCTCCTCAAGAGGCTGTTCATGCTTCCACGACATCCCAGGCAGTACACCCCACTTCTTATTCCAAATTCCCCTCTTCATCCAGGTGTTCTTTACTCTCTCGTAGGCCATTGTATTAATGTCGGGAGGGTCCGGAATATTGGTTTGCACGGCAGAATCATTGTGGGGCCATCCACTCCTTGCCAACGCCTGAGGAGCGGCTTGCACGTTGAGGTCAGACGAGGATGGGCCCATTTTTGGAACGTTTATTACGTCTTGGATCCATTCGGTTTCTTTGGATACCTGATAGACGAACTGAGGGAATGGGCGTGACGCCTCACGTTCGCGCTCTCGTATAGGTCGTCGCTCCGCAACTCGTCGTAGCTCCTCATCGCTCTTCGGTCGTCGCGGTTTGGCCTCTGCTCCTGGAGGTGATAAACGAGAAATCGGAGCTTCGACTTCAGCCTCTGAATCTGTCTCCGATTCGAACTCAGGCTCAAGCGGCTCTTCGTGCTTCCACTTTCCCCCGGGCCGCCCATTCCATGTCACCGGGCGATTCCATCTGTTGTTCCATATACCTTGCTCGATCCAGCGCTCCTTGACATGCTTCTCCGCCAGTGTGTGGAAATGCACACCGAGTGGTACATGGCGTATTCGAGTTTGGCACAGTTCGTCGATTCTCTTTATTTCTTCCAATCTTTGAACTTTGAATTGGTTACAAGGGAACGATGCCTCACGTTCCCGTTTCAACTGCCATTCTCGCTCCTCGCGGCGTTGCTGTTCTTCGCTTAGCGGGTTAGACTCCGGAGATAGGGTTGAGTTATGTGACAGTGGGTGAGATCTGTACGATGGGGGGGATTCGCTGAACCGCCCTCTCGCACGATCGAGTAGCTCCGGATTTTCAACCAGTACTGCTAGGGCCCTGTTGGTTCTAAGCAGTCCATCTCCTCGAATTAAGTCGGCCATGGAGGCGCTTTTGACATGGACAGTAGAAGCGTTGAGAAGGGGGAAGAGACAGGCGAAACAAAAAGTATTGAGGGTGGAAGGAGGAGCTGAGGAAAGCACAAAGGAGATTATTTTCCTCTTTCTTGCGCCCGGAGTCACATGAGTCGTGAATCGTTTCTGGTTTAGATTCCTGAGACTGAGACCGAGACTGAGACTGAGACTGAGACATCTCAACTATAGGTACAGGAATAACGTTAACGGAATGCTGTAAAGACTGTAAGACAAGTAGAGAACACAATGACTAACGACAATAGACAGTAAACATAGCATTCACACTACCCTCTGTAGTATGAGGGGGCACTCTGTCAGGGAAAGCTTGAGATGTTGAGGCTTGTGGTTTCAATACAGCAACGTTCTTGTATGATCTGTCAGGCACACATGAATTATGCGTGTGAAATATTTACTCGATAAATTGATCATAACGTTATTATTTGAGGTTATTCTGGCTGCCACGGAACAAAGGTAAGGTACCCTAAAGTCAAGGCAAGTTACAGTAGGTAACGATACCTCAGGTACCTTACCCGTGCAATTCTTGTGGCTCCGCATTCTTCACTCTTCTTTCTTCTTTCTTCTTCTTTCTTCTTTCTGCTTTCTGCTTTCTGCAACCATATCAACCTCTCAATCAACCCCTTGTCACAGAATGCGCCAGCAGCAGAGACATTCGGCCAGCGCGCCGCCGCAGGCAGCAGCTGCTGTGCTGCTGTGCGTGATCAATGAAAGAGAAAGCTCACTACAAAAGGCTGGATGGCCCTCCTCGTTTCCGCAAACGCCCATTTCCCTCCCTTGCTTGGCCTCTGTGCTTATTAGAGTAGCCTTTATTCATCTTTCCTCTACAAAGTACTTTGTAATTTGCAAGATTTCCATAGCTTGAACGATGCCTCGTCCTGCGCCTCATCCTCTAGCCTTGTTCTCCCTCAAACCCTTGAACCCGCGAGCCGAAGCAGTTCTCGCCCATCCGGACAATAAGCGTCTCGTCTCCCAGTTGAAGAGTGGTGAACTTGCTCTCGACATCGGCCACACTCGCTCGACTTCCGGGGATAACACTACCATTGCAACACTAGGACGTTGTGGCGATATTGTAGTGGAAGGCCCTAGCATCGCAAAGATCCAATGCTCGTTTGAGATCGACTTGGACACAAACGTTGTCATGTTCTACGACAGATCGCACAGCCAGACAAGTCAAGTCCTTGGCCAAAACGCCACGCCATTTGAATATGGACGCCCTCGCAAGATCGTTGTGCAGGAGGAAGTCAACACTATCATCGGCCTGGGTGGTGTGGGCCGGAACCTTGTCCAGTTCGAGCTGGAATGGCATTATGACGCTCCTGAAGCGATGGAGATTGTCAGGAACCGAGCGAGCACCGCCCTTGGGTACGAAGAGAACCCGCGCCTTGCTCAGACTGTCGACAGGACGGACACTGTCCTACGAGACCCCATACAACGGCCCCCCAGCAAACAAAGCTGAGATACGCAAACGTAATTCGGCTCGGATCTGGGCAGTTTGGGGTCGTATACAAAGCCGTCGACGTGGACTCGGGCAAGCTCCTGGCTGTTAAGACATTGAAGCGGCCCCAAGGAGCATCAGACCAAGAATGGAGGACAATACTGCATGGTACGCTGAGGCGTGAGGTGGACATCCTTTCCAGGATCAGCCATGTGAGTGCAACCTCTCCGCAGCTCTAGCACATATGGACTGATATCAACGCTAGCCGCACATTGTGGACTACATCGCGTCGCGGGGCTGGAACGAAGGCAAAGTCGAGATCTTCATGGGTCTAAAAGAAGGGACCTTGCAATCGTTGATTAGGGGCGGATGCTCCATCCCTGTTGTGGACCTTGGCACCACCGTCCTCTACCACATGCTTCAAGCGATCGATTTTCTTGCGATGAACGGCATCGTACATCGAGATATAAAGCCGGAGAACATTCTCTATGTATCACGACCAGGCCAATATTATTTCCAGCTCGGAGACTTCGGCCTCAGTAACCGCCAGATCATAGCGACGACCTTTGCTGGAAGTATGCTGTACGTGGCTCCAGAGATGTTCCAAAACGGGGAACAGACACACAAAGCAGATGTTTGGTCACTTTACGTCACGATGTTGTGGACCTTGGATGTGGCAGGGTTTCGTGATGCTTCGAAAACGTTCAAGGCCCCTGATGACGCTCGAGCAGCAGTATTGTTAGTAGCCTCAAACACGGACTCAGTCTCAGTTATACAGCAAATGGCCAGGCCCAACCCAAATGAGCGCGCTTCCGCGGCACAAATGCTCGTGAAGTGCTTCGATGGAAAAGGTCTGACCATCCCACAAAATCAGGTACCGCCTCTCATCGAGCCCGGAAAATCCGACGGCAAAGCTCCAGCTCGTCCCGTGCCGGCACAAAGGAAAAAGAAAGAAAACACAGAGAGGTCTCCGAGAGAACGTTCCACCCGCAGCAGCAGCCCAACTCCGCATCGACAAGGCCCGGTCTCAAGCACAACTAAGACAGTTGATCAGTCCAGTGACCGAGAGGCCTCCGGGCCAACTCCATCACAGGACTCCAGTGGGTCTTCGATGGGTCTTCGAATGCCTGGCGCATTTCCCAGTAATGTCGTTGGCACTGTGACAGAAGCACGCCGACAGCCCAGAATCACTTGAGTAAGTTACGTAAGGCCGCCGAATATCCCTCTCAACTTTGGAGATTGATCCAAGCCTCGGATGACGATCGCTCCTGCGTAAGATAGGCATACCAGGCCCGTCCATGACTGTTTACAAGCTAGACTCGTTCGTCATTTCAGCTAGGGACGAGAGGGTAGGTACCGTAGATAATCGCATCGATCAAGTCAGGTGACACTATTGTGATGATCAACGTAAATCAGACGTTTGTGCTTGTTGGGCCCACATCTTTCTATTTCTGTATGCATCCACAAAGACCACTCCGTGTACAAGTCTGTATTGAATTTGACCACGACGGTCCGAGAGAGAGTCTGTCTTCAAGAAGTATTTCGCCACGCACTTGAAACCGAACGGTCTATGATGACTGCAGTATTACAAGGGCACATCGCAATGCCTCGCTATTGCAGAAGTCGCCTGGACCGGGGGTAGTAGGCATGCTCAAAGCAATTTCGAGCTTCGCAAGTTCCACCATCCTCACATGTCATGGAAAAGCCCTACACCCTTGAAAAGAAGAAGGCTTTGAGAGATTCCCGCCTGATCCAGACTGGCTACTCGATCACTTGTACGAGGTGAAGCATCATGTAGAGGCAATCAGGGCGTCAATTGACCGGATCAGTATCGTCAAGAAACAAAGGATCGGTGGGCTCAAGTCAAAGTCACCGCAGAAACTCACGCCTTTTCCCGACTTGCATTTGTCAAGAGATATGGGGCACAACCCTGGCTGAACAATCTCGGTCAGCCAACCAGGGGGTCTTTCAGTGGAGACGCTATCTACAGGCCATGTTTACACACACCACACATTCCGTTCGTTCACATGGTATCTCACCATGATATCAGCAACGGCTTTGGCATCTCCTCGGCCGATAGGCCAAGCTTCCTCGCCATTCTGCGGGATCAACGTCGAGGTAGCCGCCGCCCTAAGGTAGGATGTGGGTCATGTCCAGGTCACAGGCAAGTCTCCGGTATAAGTTGGGATTATTGCATCCAACCAGGCCTGACCCAAATAGGACGATGTTAGAATTTACAGATACATGTTTGGAATGATGATACGATAAAGACCAAATCTTCTTTTTCTCACCCATCTCAATCATATAGGGGTCTCGGGCATAGAAATATAGACTGTGTTGCCGCTTATAGTACGTCTGGACACTAAATCCTCTCGTCTACCTTATATACGGAACCTCATGTTGACAGTCAAGAAAGCTGAACAGTGAGAACAGCTGTTATAGGTCTAGCTCATGCGTGAATGAATGTCTATAATACACTGAGAGCACTTCAACACTGGAGATACCTGTTCTTTAAGATCCTATTCTTTCAAAAATAAAAATAAATGAAAAACAAATAACGAATCGAAAAAGAGCTGTGTTGTCGCATAGAGGTCCTCTTCATAGATGATGTGGATGATAATGACTCGATTTGACAAAATATGCATAGGGTTGAACATCATTGTCTTGGTGACCATCTGAACCCATAGGGCGTCAAGGGGATCACGACAGCTGCAAAATTGTCCGTTCTCGCACGGCAATAGTAAGACACTGTTTCAACGCCGAGATAAAGAAACAGCAACACCAAAACTCAGGAGAGAGCCCATCATTCGGACGAACCATCTGCGTGCGACCGAGCTGACGGACTCGGCCGATCTAAGACCACCGCGGCGGTCTTGCTTTCGATGCGGTCCTGTTGCTGTCTCCATCGCCGGCCCTCTTCGCTCATCTCTCGCATCCTCCGGAGATAATAGTTCTTGGCGACATCTTCCTCGTTGACGTCGTCGTCGTCGTCCAGCTTCTTCTTCCGTCGGTTCTGACACGCTCCGTAAAGCGACCACGCGCGGGCCGCGCTCGGGATCTCGGCCAACGAGTACTCGACCGTCCACTTGTCGGAGCGATCCAGATGCTGCGGTCGATCGATGAACTTGCCGTTGACTTTGTTGCGGACGGTAAGCGCCATGGCGAGAAGGGGACTGGTGTTCACGGCCTTGCCGTCCGCTTGCTTCTTGCCCTTTGCGGCGACATCGCTCGGAGTTATAGCTTGCTCCACATCTGGAGCTTCCTGCGCACCATCACTGTTCGACACTTTGCTGATATCTTCGGTAGATGGTGTCTCGCCAGCTGCAATTTCTCCGACCGTGTTCTTCGCCACGTCGCCTTCACTTAGATCGTGAACCCGTCCCTCCTCCTCGATGGTCCCACTAGTGTTCTCTTCGTTGCCCTCTCCCGCACCTCCAGTCTTGCCATCCTCTTGACCTTCTTCCCCACTCTCTTCCTCAGCATCAACTTCGTCGTCCTTGTCTGCATTATCCTCTTCCTCGTCGTCAACCTCCTCGTCGAGGTCATCGACAGTGGCCATCGCAGAATGCTCAGATGTTTCGTCGGGCGAACGTTGCGCCAGCAGCGTCCCCGAATGTGGAAGGGAAGCGCCATCTGGAGGTCCTTCAGATCCGTCATCATTCAAAACCACACCTATTGTAGCAGGCTCGGACGATTGCGTGCTGGTAGGTTCCGATGACAATTCGTCCCTGCTTAACTCTTCTTCTACTTTGGCGTGGATATCCTTCCAGTCACTCGTATCCTCTTCCACAGACTTCGCGGTCGGGACGCCCTCGTCCGTGGGTTTGTGGAGACCAAGGATGCTGCGTTCAAACTCTTCGATCTTCGATTTGTTCCTAGACTGGATCTGCTGCACCTGCTCCTCGGTCACAGGCTCGGCGATGATGTACATGAAAGGGGTTCCCACTTCGCGAGTTTCGAAGTGAATGCGTAGAGACTGCGCTGGAAATCAGTGACGTAACGTTAAAAGAGACGTATTGAATCGGGAGTCATACCTGCTCTGGGAACTTCTTTGTCGCACGGTCGAGCACCTTGTTCAGTAAACTTAAGCTGAGCTTGAATTCTTGATCTCCAAGAGTAGTATCCCACTGGCCGTGCAAACAATTGTCCATCTCCGACAAGCTTATGTACTGGAAACCGAATATCCTTTCGGTGTTGTGAAAAGCCACGAAAATGCCATCCATCCTACCCATCCGCACTTGTAACGAGTACTTCAGGAACGCAGATCGAATCATGTCAAAGTACTCCCGCTCAAATGACTCCCATTCGCCTTGCCGTTTCTTGATCTGATATCCAAGTCCATGCTGGTAATTCTTAGCATCCATCCGAATAGAGACGACGGCTCTGGTCTTGAGGTCGAACATGCCTGTACCAGGGAGTCGGGCATCGTAGGCATCAAGCTGTGACCGCATCAAGAAGTCGCCCATGGTACAGTAGTGGAACGACTCCGGAGAGTTTCGTTCCTCGTCGGACACCTGGCCCGGGCTAGTCTTCCGGTACCGCTCAAAATCCTCGGTGGGTAGGGTCAGCAACTTTTCCATAGACTTGCCAAGCATACTCAAGATGTTTGCTGTGTCAAACTCTTTGTCTGCATCTATAGCGTAGGTACCGTCCTTCCAGCGTAGAAAGATGGCAGATGGGCACCGCTGTAAAACGGTAAAGGACCTCAGCTTATCCGGAAACCCTTGTGAAAGCATTGAGGTATTGATTGGACGCCACTGAGACAACAGGAAGTGGAAGTGGGCGAGTGCACTTGTCATGCTTGATGATGATCCAACGTATCGTTTGCCGCGCTCTTGTGCAATGGCTTTGAGCGACTCGTCTCTAGAAGACGTGATATATTCCTTAAGGGCATTGAAATCGAACTCGGCGACCGGCATGATTTTTTGTAGGTAGGGGTCAAAATTAAACACACGAGATCGTGGGTCCTGAACGTGATACACCCCTGGACTGGTTACATCGGTAAGTGTCGAGCTTCTTCGTGATATAACACCAGAACACTTACTTGAACAAGACTCTTTCGAGGCCATAGGACAAGCCCGGGACTGGAGGTTGGGCAAATTCCACCGCTGAGGGGGTCAGCAAGATGCCTGCTACGGACTTCACCTAGACACTCACGTGCTATGACTAACTCCTCTGCCTCAACCTGTTCGATCTCGGCATTGATCGTATTCGCCAAATTGGGGTTGGAACTCGACTTCAGAGCATCCTTTAGTGACATGTGACTGTCCAGCTGTGAGATGGTGGTCAATTTGGACGCCGCATCGTGTTTCCTGGGAGATTCGGTCGCTTTTACCGAAACGCCCTAGGTAGCCACATGTCGGTATAAGATATAATCATCGAGTTAGAGAATCTCTTACCTTCCTCGGCCGTCTCGCCTTGGCTTCGGTAATCTTCGCTGCCATGTCCTTGGCTTTAAGCATACCCTTATGAACTTTCACAGCCGACTCCAGAGACATCTTCAAATTTAATCTTGCCTTTTCAAGGCGCAGCTTTTTCTCTTCCCGGGCCTTGCGTCCGGTTCCAGGTACATTGGCGTGGGCTAGCACGACTGCTACCTTACGGATGGTACGATTGCCAACTCTCGATACTGTACGCCTCACAATAGACTTCGCAACAGCCGTAGGTACCCCGCTCTTGATTCTCCGAGTCAGACGTGTTTGATTTGGCGTCGACGAGGATTGAGCTTGCTCATTCTTCTGTATAACATTTTCCGTAGCTTGGGCCAAGATAGCTCCGGATCCTTTGAAGCTCTGAACGCGCTCTTTATCTTCAATTTTTCCAATTAGACTCGCCACGTCTCTGCTTGTAGTATCCGGTGGTTTCGCGCGGACCGTGGTTTGCCCTGCATTGCCCTTCTTCTTGCGCTCCGCTACTTTGCGTCCTCTGCGCTGTCTGTTCTTCGCAGCTGTTGATTTCGGAGTACTGGCCGTTCCTAAACTTCCTGCAAGACTTTCCGCGCCACTGTCTACAGCATGTTCGACGGGATCGGCAGCGCTCGCCGTTGCATCCAGAGCCAAAGCGGGTTTGTCAATGTGTTTAGTGACCTTCTTCGGCTTCGACTTCGCCTTCGCCTTCGCCTTCTGCTGAGCTGCTTGTACTTTGGATTCCTTGATTCCCGCACTTTGCTCGCTGTTTCCATCCTGTTGACTAGACGCTTCCCCAGGCTGTTGTTTTTTTGCCGATTGATTCGGCGAATTGGCTTTTGATAATATGTTCTCCTTTAGAAGCTTTGCTCGACGGCTTCCCAATGCACCTCCTTCCACTGCAAAGCCGCTGTCTGTGGTGGATGATGGCGTAGACTCGGTGGTGGTGCTTTGGTAACGAAGGTTCTGTCGTTTGCGAGGTGCGCTCTGTTTGAGCAAACACGAGAGGCAAACATAACTACGATTAGGTTTCAGAATACTTCTGAAAGGGTGGATGTTCATGTTCTGAATGGGTTCGGACGGCGACGTAGCATTAGAGGTAATGGAGTAGGTGTGTAGCAGGTCTGTGAAGTAAATTCAAATCTACAAATACCTTGGTACAGCGGATCCTACAAAGTTGGCTCCAGCACTCACGCAACTTTTTTTTTGAAACTTCTTCAAAATCAAGCTCAAACAACAGCATTTTGATGTTAAAATCACAACTAAACACTTATTTCTATAAAT
>JAABUY010000376.1_pt1 | contig 81595 bp, 61 predicted proteins | sample 5560271 | NCBI WGS metagenome assembly JAABUY01 (sample SAMN10711886, study PRJNA513374) | rock metagenome | isolation source: Antarctica rocks | place: Antarctica: Victoria Land, University Valley | reverse complement strand
TGGTGCAGCGGAACAGAAAGTGCTTCACGTCTTCTTTCTCTACGCCACAGGCACAGTCCGGTGATTCGGCGGCACCTATTCTGTGCAGGTATTTGTTGATTCTGCCCATGGCCGTGCGTAGTTGAAGGGTTTTAGCTACTACCTGGTAATGTTGAGTGGTCAAAGCAGGATTAGGTAAGCACTCAGACTTTCGCTAAATGTACAGTCATCGACGCCCCCCAAAGCTAAAGATATCCTTGTAGGGTTAGCAGTGGTTAGCAGTGGTTAAGCCTTCCACAGGGTCTGGTTATACTGTAACTATTCATACCTTAGCACTCGGGGCACTCGGGTCGCCAGCACCACTGCTACCTTAGATCAATGAAGGTTGGCAATCTGGAATGCGTGCCCTGGTGTTTAGTTTCCTGTTATCTTGCTTCGGCGTACCAGCTATGTTCCCCCTTGCAAGAGTCGATGTACTGTACCTCACGAGTACAAGGTAATAAGTCTCAATTGATACATAAGATGTGTTCTGCGGCATTGTACACATACAGTACCTTACCAGGTACTCTGGGAAGAGTCTACCTACCTCTTGTAATCTTACTATTATCTCGCGTGTGACTTGATCGTTGGCACGTCTGGCGCCCCCCCATCCCAACTCTCTGGCCTCTCCGGGGCATACACCACATATTACATGGCCCTTCGGCCGATGCTTCGTCCTCTTTCCTCTTTCTCTTCAGTCTTGTCAGTCTCGCAGCCCACTCCTTTCCGTGTTGTGCTTCGACCCTAAAGGCCGAAGCATTCGACATTGTTTCGATCAACCCATTCCTTCGTCGGTTACAAAGCACGAACACAATCCAGAGTTCGAATATGGCCGGCAAAAGGGTACTTTCGGAGTCATACAATGGGTGGGCCAATGATAAAGGGGTGAGTTGCGTGCCCTATCTACGTCCTAGACAGAGAATGACGGACATAGTTTGATGGTGACCCCGATACCATTACTCCGACGGATCTTCAGGTAACAGGCACCATTCCAGCCTATGCGGCTGGAACCCTATACCGCACCGGGCCGGGAAGTTATGAAGTCGAGACCCTCAAAGGCGATACCTTTTCTGCCTCTCATTGGTTTGATGGGTTCACTCAAGTCCACCGCTTCCAGATCATCGTTCCACCAGAATCTCCATCTGCCGTCCGGGTTCTTTACAACTCCAAGACCAACGTGGACGCGTTCATCGAGCAGATCCGACGGACCGGAGATCTGAACGGATTCTGTTTCGGACAGAAACGAGACCCGTGTGAGAGTTACTTCAAAAAGATGACTTCTCTGTTCGTCCCCGCTGTCACTTCTTTGCTAGGGATGGACTCGAAAGACAAAAGCCTGCCCAACACGGGCGTCACCGTCTCGCCCAACTTCCCTGGTCTGAAATCCTCTCGGCCGAAAGATCAACGTCGAAACCCAGAGCTCAGGTCCCTGTGGCTCAAGTCGGACAACGAGGTTCTCAAAGAGATCGATCCCGAGACCCTGGAGTCGATCGGAGTTGCTGGTCAGAAGGACCTTCATCCAAGCTTGAGTGGGCCCCTGGCTGCCGCGCATGCGAAGACCGACCCAGTGACTGGCGACGTCTTCAACTACAACCTGAACTTCGGAAACAAGGTGGCGTATCGGGTGTTCTGCGTCTCCGCCTCGACCGGGAAGACGACCATTCTCGCAAAGATCACGGATGCCGAAGCGGCCTATATCCACTCGCTGTTCCTCACCGAGAACTATGTCATCTTGTGCGTGTGGAACAGTCACATCGCCGCGGGAGGGATGAAGATGCTTTACACACGCAATCTCCTTGATGCCATCTCACCGCTTGATCCGAACGTACGGCCGAAGTGGTATGTCGTCGATCGGAAAAACGACATGGGCGTGGTCGCGACATATACCAGCGACGCCTTCTTCTGCTTCCACACCGTCAACGCATGGGAAGAGCGCCCCAGCGGTCAAGACGGCAGAACAGATATCGTCGGCGACATGACCATGTACGACAACCTCGACATCATCAAGCGCTTCTATTACGAGAACATGAAAGGCACCGCTCCCGGTTCTCGTGACTACATCGGTACAAAGGGAGATACCTCCCGTCCACGGCTGGCTCGTTGGCGTCTACGTGACGTCCTCGCCTCGAACGAAGCGCCTCGTAAGGCCATCTGCGAGTGGGAAGCCCCCAAAACATATTCTCCCGAGCTTCCAACCTGCAACCCGAAGACCTTCACCCATCCCCATCGTTACGTCTACGGCGTCACGGACAGCGGCCAATCTACGTTTTTCGACGGCCTCGTTCGGGTTGATATGGAACGTCGTCAAGAGCTGATCTGGCGAGAGCACGCACAAACACCAGGCGAGGCTATCTTCGTACCTGATCCGAATGGGAAGGGAGAACTTGACGGCGTGCTGCTCAGTGTTGTGCTGGATGGGAACCGAGGCAAAAGCTATTTACTCTGTCTGGATCCGAAGACGATGAAGGAGATGGGAAGAGCGAGTCTTGAGAAAGCGGTTGGGTTCGGATTTCACGGTAACCATCTGCCCACAAAGGGAGAGATGCTCACCGCGTACTGAGTGTAACTCAAACCGGCTGAGATAGTCTCAAGAGAATATTATATGGTCATGCTATTTTTATTCATTGAGGATAAGGCATAAGGCTATGTAAAGATGGATCACTGAACCAATATCGTCCCCTAAGAGCTATCTAATCCCTTATACAGCGCCGAATCGAAGTTCTTGGGAGATTGTATATGGCTTTGAATACCGGATGAGCGCTGCCATGTCATCCAAGAAGTATGGTGGGTATATACCATGCTGATCCAAATGAAGTTCGCGAGTTGGCAGGGTTGCTTTGAAACCAAAGTCGACTTATAGTTCTATAGTTCTAGGTCGTAAATGAATGCCAATAACTCAATGGAGTACTCCATACAGCATGATATGAAGAATTCGATGTAACGCTAAGGTTTTTCTTAAGAATCATATACATTCCGTCTCATGCTGTGTTGGAGTATGGAGTATGGAGTATGCATACTATGGATTTTGCTTGACTGAATCTGAGGAGCACTTCCTACATACAATAGGTCTTGGTGATGTGCCACGACGGCATTCCTTTACGACCCGGAACCAATATCTCATGCACTTGAATTTCGCCCATGAGACATAGCTTGTACCTCATCTCGCTTTTCCCGTGAAACTCGGTGGTCCAATCTCTCAACCGCAGTGTAAACCAATCAATTGCAATGGCTATGGCTGATTCGATCATTCCACTACCCAGCGCAATAATTCAATTCAGCCAGACATCTTCATAGTGCAGTTACTCTGTCAGATATTTTTACAGAATTCACACTCCTCCAGTCAACCAAGCTACCAACGAGCTAAGTCAGCCACACCAAGCCCACCTCATGCCTTCTTCGACATCTTCTTATTCGTCTTCCTGTTCTCCTTTTCGCGTTCCTTCTCCAGAAACTTCCTCTGCTCCTCCGCAGACATGCCCTTGAGTCTTGAATCTCGAATGTCCTTCTTCTTACGATCCCCTTCCAATTTGCGCTCTTCCGCCTTCTCATCCTGGTCGACACGCTTGAGTTTGCGAATTTCCTCGTCGCGCGTGGCTCTGATGCGACGGGTAACTTCGGGCCTGAAGTGGGCGGAGGACACAAGTAGGTCTGGGAGGGCGAGGAAGTGCGTGAATATCGGGATGGTGGCGGCGTGGGCGGTGGGAGTAGTGGAGGCCGGGAGCTTCACAGAGAGGGTGATGCGTTTTTTCGGGACGGTGTCATTTAGCCTGATGGGATTCATTAGCATTGGATCTCTCTGAGAGGGCTGGTTTGAGGTGCTGACGTACTTGGTTGGCTTGTCCAGTGGCTGGTCAGATACGATCAGATATTCAAAGGCGTCGCCCGCTTCTTCAATGGCTTTGACCAAGTCTGAAGTGATGAGGACATCGGATAGCTCCGCACTCTCGCTCATGACAGTCGCCCAGGTGGGGATCCTTGGATGGTCCTTGGTGCTCGTCAACGAGACATCGTACCGATCATCTCTCAATCTTCGCATAACGTCCTTGTTCACGACAGCCCACACAAAACCGTCGTAGGTGGAATTCGAGCCCTTACTACGGGTCTCGATGATCTCTTGCCCCTGCTTTCCTCCTGGAACTGGTACGAGCTCCTTCTCTTTGCCGTCAAAGGCGTACGCCGTAGCTTCCATCCGCTCCGTGGGCGTGGCGATGCTATCGAAGAAGAAGCTCAACGCATACTCGCCCATCAGATACAGCGGGTTGTATCGCTTGAAAAGCGAAAGAGTAATGTCCACGAAAGCGACATTTTGCCGTCCAGTTGCATAAGTGACGTATTCCTGCGCCGTCTTCTCCTTCAAAAGCTCCTCTGGGATGATGAGGTCGTTGTTACTCAAAGCTTTCGCAAGTCCGGTCGACTGCACATCGTCCACAGAGGGCGCTTTCTGTCCCCCGAATCCGACCACGGCGAACTCCTTCTCCAGAATAGGGGCGTGTGCGGTTATCCATGCCTTGGCTTTTCGCTTGTTCTTCCGCGTTCCCCACAGGTGCACGAGAACCACAACAAGGATGAAGGGCAGTACGAACAATTCCTGGTAGAAGTCCCGAGGTGAAGTCCGCTCCCATACCCTATACCACTTCGTGTAAGGGACCGCAAGGGTGTTGGACGTCGGAATAGCGGCTTGTGCTACTGAAGCGGAAGCAGGGATGGGTGAGATGGGAATCGGTGAAGGGTCTGGAGCCCCAGCGAAGTCGGCAAAATCTGTGACAGGAACAACTCCGTTAGCTCAAATGCGGCATGAGCTCTCTTGAAAAGCTCTTCAGTGTAAATCACCTGCGTCGTCCACAGTGGAGATAGGTGTCTGTGCGGACTTTGAGCCTCCGAAGAGGCTATTGAAGAGTCCAGCCATAAGACCACCGGTATGAAGACGTAAGCAATCAATTCGAGAAGATGCACGTATCACCGACGCAGCATTGAGACTGATCCCCGGACTTGCTCTCTTGGTGCGACAAACCTTACAGTAAGGTAGGTAGGGAACTCGGTGTCAAAAATTGGAGAATTGCGGGAGAGTTTCTACTGTAGGCCTGAATTGCGCTAGTCTCGAAGAGGGAATTTCCATATGGCTACTACCAACATTACCCACAAAGGATCACGAGAGACGTTGCTAAACAAGTTCAGCATATGCTACATTGATCACGGTCTTTCTCCGAACTACCCGTGCAGGATGTCGACAATCACATCCATGGCATATCTTAACATCTCACCGTTCTTAGGCGGCTATTTGAATATCACTGAAAAGGTCTGGAACCTCGTACCTCATACACAGGACGAAAGGAGAAAGGTAAGAACATGGGAGATGGTTGTGTTGACTCTTGATATTTGCCCACGGGTACTGTGGCCTGACTTCCAGCACATGTTATGTACACTTTGGCAGATACTCGGCCTTCAACAGCCTGACCCCAACCCCATTTCTACTCTACCTTCACACCAACTATCCCAGGTGCAATGCATCCCCCTCAATCTTTCCCAAACCACGTCTTATGTCCCTAGACCGACCCCAATGTCAGTCCAGCATTCGCCTTGGAGTGTAGGTCACACATAGTATAATGGCAAGGTTGGAAGAAGACGTACCAGTGTCAACCGGCCCATCATGTACATTGCACCTGTAATACCTGTCAACATGGGGACGTACTGCAAGAATCAGGTAGACAATGAAGTGTTTGACGTACTGCCGGCGGTACCGAAAAGGATAACGTAGTAAGGATAAAGTATGAATTTGCTTCGATGGGTCTATGGAGATAGCCAGATAATCAGCCATCGATCGCTTCGACAAATGGATGGTAAAGGAACGCTTGAAGTTGCACTCCTCGCCAGGAGGCAGTACTCGAAAGGGCGACACTGACCTTTTGCCATTGGCGGAGACCGTCATGTTTCTGGAACAGGCGCTGATAGTGAGGAACACGGTTCTCACGATAGACCCATCTAATTGAGCAAACCGTCAGTCAGCTAGGCTCTACGGATGAGATAAGTTGTCAGGCAATTCCCCAGTCCTCCTCATTGGTGTGTTCTTAGTGGTGATATGGATCCAAAGACGTCGTTCACCCCTCTTAATTCGTACGGAGTGAACTGACTTACCCTGCCATTTTGTGTGACTCGGCGACCAAGATCCCGACTGAGCTGTCAATTGATTCTGGCTGTGCTTGGATGACTCTGATGGTGGAGGGAGCTCGAGAGTTCCGAAGCAACCCAGAAGCTGACTAAGCATTTCTGGGTGATCCTTGACGGAGCAGTGGAGAACTTCACATTTCAGATCGTTCTTTGACCATTTACCGCGGCTTTTTTGACGGCTGACAACATTCCCAATGCAATTTTCTACTCCGACCTATTTGGTACGATGGGCATGGTGCTGTGGCGGCTTGTCAAGAGACCCCCGTTGCTTATGAACCTCGACGGATTCCCAGCACCGGTAAAAAAGCTACCAAGATTAACGAGCTCTTACCAATGTCAGATCTCCTGTGCGTCGAGCACTATATCGGCTTCTGCTGCTGTAGCGCCGATTGATTACGAGACGAGAAGATGGCAGGAAGCCGAAGATCAGGAAGGCAATGGCGTCTTGGAAAGGAACCTTGCACAGAAGCGGGGCACGGTAGTCAGGACGGTTCTTTCTGAATACCATCCGGGTACTAAGCATTGGCTGCCGACACCGAAAGCGGTTCAAGTGAGCCAGCAAAAGACTGCAGAAGAGGGGGCTGTACCCCAGGGAGGCAGTGGTGTCCTGCCATGTATCACTTCACTTGGGCAAGAGACGGTACCTCGGAGGGTTCGGTCCGCACATAGGTTGAGTACTCGACATCGGCTGTGGGGTTGGGAAGCACTCCAATTTGAGTCCAATGTTGGTCAAGATAATGCTTTCGGCTTGCAGCTTGTAGATGATCCCAAATACCGCGACGACTTTTGGATCTGGGTTGAGCTCCTCCGCTTCAGGCAGCGTGTATACGGTCTCCAGGGGACAGTAGATATATGGGAAGGGATCAAGAGAAGGAAACTGATTTTGCCCGTACGCGGACCGCAGGCGGACGTTTTGTGGAGCAGCTTCATATCACTTGGATTTGTGCACTGGGAGGTTTTAGACGAGGTGCACTTGCACGCACGCAAGATTTTCGAGGATACTGGAACAGCATGGCAGGAGATATATAAGAAGATCGTGGGTCATCTACTTGCAACGGATCCCAGGCAGGCGTACAGGTGGCATAGCCTAATTCTACCGATACACCGCCCAAGTCCGGATGAAGTTAGCTATCTCTTCAACCAAGCGTTGACGAGCAAGGTTGCTCTCAGTGCTTTTGAGCAAATCTACAAGGAGGTCGACGTACGCACTGGATATGGCACTATTGTTCCAAGGCTCTGCAACTTGGAGCTGTACGACACCGCCCATCAATGGCACTACCTGCTCATCGAGATGGGAGACATGCCCGGCGGCTCTCACGCCGTGGAACCGCTCATGAGGCATCTATCTTTGTATAAAAGCTCAGAACAGTTGCGAGACTTCACTCGGAGCTTGGTCGATGCCCATGTTCCCTTCACAGCGTCCACATCCCTGGCCTCTCAGGGCCACCCGATTATATCCAGAGAGAGCATGAGTCGAATGCTTGGAGAAGCCCATTCAATCGCGCCGAAATCTTTCAGTGATGAGTTTTGTGCAAGGTTGTTCGCGACAAAAGCGTTTTCTGTTGACATGGTAATGAGAGGCCTTCGTATGCTTGGAATGGAATCTATAGGGCCTTTATCCTTGAGGGAGATAGCATCACGAGATGCTACTACGGAAGCAGTAGCCGCACGGATGGACCAGTTTCGTGAGCTCGGACTCTCGGTCGGCAGCTCAATCTTCTCAAAGCTGGTCAGACAATTCGCAGTGGAAGGCAAGGAAAACATGCTCGAGGAGCTTCTCTCAAGCGACCAACATCCGGATGCACTTGAAGACCGGGAACTCCAAGAGACCTTGCTGGCTTCCTATCATGCCGCGCAAGATTGGCCGAGACTTAACAGCACCTTGGCCATTCTTACGTGCCATTCGAAAGAGAATGTTGTATTCTATGAGAAGAACGTAATCTTGAGGTGCTATATCCGACAGCATAACCTGACAGCAGCAATCAAAATGCTCGAAGACATGCGACTTGCAAGAGTATCAGTGTCGCCACTGTCTACCCGTTTGATGCGTGACACTATCTTACGGCCGCGGAAGGTCGGCAGACGTCCTGTCTCACTTGCCGTGGAGTTTGACGACCTTGGTCATCTTATTGGCCTCTGGCAAGGCATGCTTCGATGCGGTGGTCACGTAGCTCCATTACTCTGGAGGGAAGTGTTCCGCCGACTTGGACAAACCGGGCGGCTGAAAGAATTCGAGAAGCTCGCTCTGTGGCTGGTTGTATGGTATCATCCAAACAATGCTAAGTCCTTACGCGCTCGATATTCCCCATACGCCGGTATCAAACGTCGTGCTTTGGTTCCGAGTGAGCTATCAGCCTATAATTATCACCACCCTTACAGACTCCTCTTCTCATTGGTGCAGCAAGAAGCCATAATTGCTTGGGGGTTCCGGACCTTAGCAGAGAAGCCTCCCGCTGCTCGGCCATCTCTTGAGAGCACCAGGTCATGGAAGTGGGGTATCAAGCTGTTGCTCAAGCTAAAGGAACATGGAGTGGCAGTGTCAAAGGACACGGTTCGCAGGGTCATAAAGCATCGTTTGAACATCCTATACGGACCAGGGAGGTCGTCCGTTCCTGCCAATCGGTTGGCACGTGTCAACAACCCAGATCCACTCAGGGTCATGTTAGCAGAAATCAGAGCGCTCTGGGAGAGATTGTTTGTGAAAACCCCTCGGTCATCGAGCGCAAAACGACGTGCGCGAAGGCGGCTGCTTACTCAAGCAACCGGCTATCGAGCAGACAGTTTGATCAAGGGCTCTTGAAAAAGGACGCTCATGCTATGGGAACACCTTCACACAACCCACCTTTGGTCAACCATGCGCTCGTACAAAGTTGGACAGGTGACTCCCTACCGCCGCCTAAGTCATGTCCCAGTACAGCGCTAGAAAGAGGCCCTTCGCCGGATGGTCGCCACTGCGTACAATCCCGGAATGCTTGTTGCGTACTTGGTACACCGTGCAACGGTCGGCACAACGCCTGATACGGGCTTGATCACACGTCAGAGGTGACCTCCGACCTCAATCCAGGGATTGTACAGGCCCTTAATGAAAGCCATGGACCAGCAACACACAGCAAGCCAGGAGCTTGTTACGATGCGCTCAACCATCCTACAACCGCCGAGAGCGAATCGGTGGTGGCAGATACCTTCAGCCTGAAGGATAATAGAGCTGCTCAGAACGCCACGACACAACCTACCTCGGGATGGCGGTGGAGGAGAACATACTCTTTGGGGGAGTCAGATGGTAGTGTCAGGACTTTATGCAGTTATCACATTATTAAAGGCCACGGGTCTGCAAGAGATGAGATGAGGAGAGACTGTCAACGTTGGTATGTTGATCAATCATGATACCCTGTACCTTCTCCTTCGTACAAATAGACTCTTCAACATATATTAGCGCAAACATCGTCGCACCTAGGAGCTTATGTGTACACCCAATATACTGCTATGGGTGCACCATATTCTTTGTTTCTCTAGCATAGACATTCGGATCTCTCATGGCGAGAGGTGCAAGTAGGCAAGGTAATGGAGTAGTTCATAGCCGTCCTTCCATGATCAAACATAACTCTAAAGGCCAGTGACTAAGTAACACAATCCTGTGTCCAAGCTACAGTGGTGAGGTCTTGAAGCGTGGGTGCACAGACCATCAAGGGTTCGCACCGCGTCCCAAACAAGTTAGTGCCCACAACGCGTCAAAACCCACATCCAAACCTCACCCACAAGTTTAACCGAGCCATCTCTTCCGAACAACAGCAACCGAGGCAGTTTGAAGCGACAACCGAGGCACTACCTTACAGCACAGTCAAGACCGTGCTAACGCGATGTGGAAACATGTTGATAACACATCGTTGGGTCGGAACGTAAGTTAATACAAGCTTTCCTACAGTATCTCTACAGATTACAACGCGAGGGTAGTGAGTGAGTGGTACACAGCGCGCTGAAAACTTTCTCTTCTTCTACTCGTTTTCTTTTTCTTTGTTTTATATATATGAAACGGGCAACAGATGAACTGTACTTTGCTAGACTTGATTCTCACTCTTCACATAGACGTGGAAGCGGTTCAAAGCAATGCCCGGAAAACTCAAGGTGTACGGCAAGAAAGGCAGCACCATACTGTCGGATGCTTTTGAGAAGCTGTCGGAGTCGCCTGCGAAGAAGGATGGATACGAATATCGAAGCTTCGAGAGCGCCGAGGCCCTTGTGTCGACAAATGCTGTGGATGATGTTGGGCGTGATTCACGTCGTCGGGCTCCGCTCAGATCGAAAGGTTCGAATGCTCCTCTTACGAAGCGCGAGACTGGGAAGCTGGAAGATGAAGAGCGGTTGGCGTTTGATCACATGTTAGGGCGGGCTTCGAGTGAGCGTCTGGGAGAGCGGGCAGGTGAGGATCGATCACGTCAAGACCTACTCGAGCATTCGACAGAGGATTCGGACGGGACTGGAGCGGAACTCTTAGGACGCATGAAGGACGCATTGTTCTCTTCACCGAGGAGCAGGATGGGCGAGGGGAGCAACGTTGCCGAGCTTGAGGGGCGACTACGTAACACCCGACTCGGCTCGTCGACAAGAATCTTGAACCGAAACACCACGGAAGAAACCACAGACTCGACGGGCTTTCCAGCACGGGAGAGGTTCTCGAGATTCACAAGAGGACGGCGCGCAGCACCAAACAGAGAGCCCGAAAGTTCCCTTAACTCACAGCAGGAGAACTTCGAGGTTGAGAAACAAGATGGCAGGCGAAAGAAGCAATCAAAGAAATCCCAGAAGAAGCAAGCTATGAAGACGCGACGCAACGACTCGGAGGACGACTTGCTTTTGCTAACACGAGCGAGCACATTGAGCGAACCGAAATCAGAATCTGAAGCATCAATCGCGAGCTGGGCAGCATCCTCCATCGGACGAAGAGCGAGGAGTCGAGACAGCAACGTCTTAGAGATCCAAATGGGAGTCGGTACGAATAGGCCACCGCCAGAAGTCACATATCTCTCCAAAGAAAACGGCACGATGAGATTTACGAGAGCGCCCCTAAGAGAACCAGCGCCCGAGGCGTCCTATTTATCAACCGAAAACGGTACCATGAGAACCCGAAGAGGACCAGTTAGAGCGCCAGTCACACGCCCTGCAGCTTCCACCACTGAATCGGTCGTCAACACAGACACGTTAGAGTACCTTTCACCCCTTCTTGAGGTTGCCAAAGGCCGTGTTGACGAAACACCAGTCTGCAGCTTCCGGGATTGGATCGAGCGCCTTTGCCAGCAGAACTACGACCTCGTAAAGGTCGGAGAGGGTTCCTTCGGTGAAACATATCGTACTAAGATCACACCCGAGGGCTCGACGGAACCAATACTCGGGGAAACCATCTTCAAAGTCATCCCTCTACGAGCGAGAAGCGGAGTGGGATCGAGAACTTTCGTACCTGTCGTTGAAGCCGTATCCGAAGTTGAGCTGCTGGCTAAGATGACGTCGATTCCCGGATTCACTGTATACCAAGAGGCCTATGTCGTGTGCGGCAGTCAACCACCTCAAATCATCAGCGCATGTGACGCTTATATCCATTCACCAAACCATCGACGAGATGACCGCCCGACCGTCAAAAGATACATTTCCACCCAACTATGGCTCATCATTGAGATGCAGTACGCGGGTACCGATCTCGAGCGAGTCCGCGTCAGCTCGCACTGGCAGACGTGGGACATCTTCTGGGGCGCGGCCATAGCCCTGGCGAGGGCTGAAGTGGTGGCGAGGTTCGAGGTAAGCTATCTCCGAGCTCCGAGTGAAACAGAACTGACTCGAATATGAAACTGCAGCACCGGGACCTACACCTGGGAAACGTCTGCGTCCACCCCGGCGCCGCCAACGCCACGGTGGATGGGCCCCTCCAGCTCACCAAGGCGGAGGCCGAGGAAGTCAAACTCGGCTTCAGCGGCGTCGGGGTGACGCTGATCGACTACACCCTGTCGCGGGCGGACATGGGCCCAGGTCATGTGGCCTTCAACGACCTGCGGGACGGGGCAGGCATCTGCGACCGGAGAGGCGGCGGAGGCCAGTTCGACACGTATCGCAGGTATGCTTCCTTCCTTCAATCATTACTGCCACTTCGCACCCAGCTGACGAGTGAAATCAGGATGCGGGCAGAGATCTTCCTGAGAGACCCGATGGGCAACTATGCCGACGTCGGGGCGGGCCTGGCGAGTGCGGGGGCGGGCTGGAAGCAGTACCGGCCCCGAACCAACCTGCTATGGTTGCACTTCCTCCTGTCCGAAATGAGCCGGCGCTCGAGGAAGGATATCGAAGACCGCCCTCGCCTGCAACGGCTGCCGGGGTCCGATCCGAACGAGGTCGGATCGGAACGGCGGGCCCGAAGGCGGTGCAAGGAGCTGGGAGACAAGCTGAACGCAACCTTGAAGCTGTTGAACCCGGAAACCTTGACTCGATCTGACCTCCACTCTGCCGGTGACCTGGTGCAGTACGCGGTGAAGAATGGCTGGCTGAACGAGAGTGATCTGGAGAATTGAGCGGCCTCAGGACGAAGAAGGAATGAGAATGACGAATGAGAATGAGAATGACTTAGCCGGGTTTGTCGGATCGGCTCGGCCCGGCCCGTTGCGGCTTTTTATGGCGTCCACCTGGGGATTTTAGCGGTGGCTTTCTGCCGGCAACTTACAGTGCTACTGTACATGTCATGCACCTTTACGATATTCAATCATATGCGTGCTATAGATGCTATTGTGAAAACGGAGGATATATCAAGGTAAATGGTAGATACAGTTGTTGTGCAGTTGTAGACCCTGCAGTTACGTTACACGAATGGAAGTTCCTAAAGAAAAACCATGCGTAGAGCATCCGTACAGTTGTGCGAATGGGTGGTCCATATGGAGAAGGAATTAGATAGAACAAAGCCAGAAGCATCGCCGAAATTTTCTAACGTTCCAGTCTAACTTATGTACATTCTAGGTATTCCTTCCCCGCGAGGAGAGGTGTGCCTTAACAAGCACATCGGAAAGAAGATAGCATCTCTCGACAAGCTGCAAAACAATATTATTCGTGAAGCGCTTCAATTCGATTTCGTTGTAAGCTCTGAAGTATCATGGATTTCGAGGGCACCTGATTCCAATAAGCTGGCCCAACCCCATAGGTCTTCGTTTCGCAGCGAACTTTATTCCGAACCATCCTCCAAACTCTACAGTTTCTCAAGATTGATTGACCGGGATGTTGAGATAACTGATGAGTTGCAGTCTGCGGAAATAGATGTTGTTGAGGTCGACACGCCTCCTGGCATCCCCAATGTTGTGCCCCGTGATTAGGATCAGCGTAAAGAAGGACTCGACAATGCTGGGAGGGACGTTGCAAAGCAGCTGTCCCGTGACGCTCCAATTCATGGCACTGGCGCCGATGATTAGACCAAGGATCGTGACCGCTCCAAGTACTACTGTCATCTCATGGGAGCAGAAATTGCCCATCGCGATCGAAATGCGGGAGCTCAGTGACTTGTTCACGATGCGCTCCTCGGTAAACTCCGTGACACCAATCAGAGACAGCATGTCCATGTCTTCGAAGTTCTGCTGATCGAACTGGGCATTTTCGTAACGGCCGATTTGGTTGTACACGTTGCGGAGGACGAAGCCGTCGTTCATGCCGATCAGCCCCGCGTACGTGCCGATGAGGAGCCACCAGTTCGAGTCAAAGGACAAAGCTGGGCCAATCAGGACCCATACGATCAAGACGAGGAACAGGATGGCGATGCCCAGGAGGGTACCAACGAGATCCGCATAGTAGTTGATCCCGCGTTGAATCCTGTCCACTTTAGGAGCGGGGATAACGCATGTCTGGTTCGCGATGGTGTCGCCAGTGACGGTTCGGAGTCTGAGCTCGAGAGCAGCATCAGCGGCGTGGATCAATTCTAGGCATTTCGCCGCGTAGTCGTTGTGCCGTTCCCGGATGTTGGCCAGAAAAGCCAGCATAAAAACCATCAGTGCCGACGTGGCCGAGTTGATATAAAACAGCCACTGGCTAGACCATCCGCAGTACTGGCCGAACCCGATCCAGATGAAAATACATATCCAGAAGCCAGTCACGGTGACGATATGACCCATGAAGACAGAGACAGCAGTGCAGATCCGGCCCAGCAGATTCTCGGTAGGGAGCTCAGATGCGAACTCTGTCCGCCCCAGCCCGTGAAACTGCGCTAGGTTGACTTTATGATACTTCCCACTCTTGACGAGGTGTCTCAGCATTCTCTTGTGGCTGATAGTGCGGGACCTGAGACAGCACGAGACCGCCAGACACTGGTCGTACGCATTCAGTTGCTGCCGCATCAGGAACGAATCAAAGACAAGATTGATGATGGCTTGGGCGTCGGAGATGCCAACCTGCCAGTCCGTTGTCTGGCCGAACGGGATTCCCAAGAATGCCCAAGCCAGGAGGGCCGCGAGAATAAAGAAGAAAGCGAATTCGGACCCCGAAAATTTCACGACGCTATCAAGCCAACGATCCAAACGTCTAGCCTTGGCCTTGGCGGTATAAGTATTGACATTCTCGAAGGAGACAGCAGCACTTTGGTCTTTTTCCTCTTGGCCTCCCTCCGCCACCACCTGTGTTGGTGCAGCGCACGCAACTTCGCGTCTGGCACCTAGCCCGCAAAGGACCCGTATAACACGGCCCATCGCTTGTACATCAGAAGAGATGCTTGCCGAAATGCTGGTTGGGTTTTGTTTAACTAAATTGCTGTAGCTCTGTTAGCAGAAGACCATATAGGAGAACTGTAGTCAAATGTCGGACTGTACAATACAGATCAATGGACAAATGCAGGGTTTCGAGGTAAAGTGAGTTGTTGTTATAGTCTAACTGTGGTGGACTACTGACCTGTGTCCTACGGTGGTCGTGTGGGTTGCAGCAGCTCGCCGACAGGCACAATTGAGCCGGCCGTTCTGTGGAGTTTAATAGCCGCCAGTTTTCCGAGGAGACTATGCTCCTAGATTCGCCGTGGTGACTAGAAAAGTGGTCAGCTATGGAATCAAATGTGCTGAACATGTATCGGTGGTGGTCAACAACAAGTAATGACAAGCTGGAAGACTTACAGGTTTTAGGTAGAAGATCGGATACTGTGATATATCAGGGAAGAGAATAACAAAAAGTGAGCAACAAAAAGTAGTGAAAGAAGAAGAAGGAGAAAAAGAGAAAGAAGAAAAGGGAAGGCAAAAGGGAAGAGGGACGAGGGACGAGGGAAAGTTTCTCGATTTGTTCTAGCCAGGGCCGAAACCCAGAAATTCCCTCATAACGTTACCGGTAGCTTATTATTTTGTTAACACAGGCCTACTTCGGAAGAATGATAATGCGGATGTTTCGCAGCAAATAATTCCTCCACCGGATAGGCAACCCTAATTAGGCCCTACCTTATCCGCGGTGAAAACTTTTCCTTCACCTTTTTGAGAAATAATAATAATAACGATACCGTGAGAGTGATGACTGAATAATACCTTTTTATATTATTGTTACTAGCCCTAACATCACCTACCTAGGTATAATTAGTGCGTATCTTGGCTTCTGAATAGATCCCACTAGGCCCAATCAGGCACCCTAATGGAGGCTCATGGTCTCTAAAAACGTACCTTACTTAAGGTAAATACAAAGTACCTCCTGACCTCACAATGCCTGATGACAGCTGCGTATGATGTTCGGACTGTGAGGTGTGAACACGAGGGACAGATGCCAGGCCGAGCCCGCAACACTACAGCGAATAACTTCAAGTCCCGACATTCGCTACCATGTCATGATTCTCCTTTGAGATCGTTGAAGCCCGCTTTTGCTTCTCCCTCATCAACAAGCCACGGACATCATGGAGCGCATTCGTAAGGTGTTCTCTCAGAGCGCTCCGGCATACGAGCCGTTGGGGGGTGGCTCAGTGGATGCCGACGGCGAGAGGATAGAGCATCACAAGGAGGACGGTTTCTCATGGCTGGACTACTCTATCTTTCTACTGCTAGGCGTTGCTATGCTATGGGCCTGGTACGATCTTTGCAGAAACCCCATCCAGGCGATCCCGTCTGTGGTCCAGGATCATACTGAATCTTGCTCTTGTCTATAGGAACATGTTCTTAGCGGCGGCGCCATACTTCCAGCGACGGTTCGAATCAAGTGACTGGCTCTTTACCCACTTCCAGTCCGCCATCATCTCAGTCTCCACCGTGACGAACCTTGGCTCCGTCATAGTCCTTACGAAACTCCAGTCGCGAGCATCCTACCCCAAACGCATAGCGTCGTCGCTGGTCGTCAACAACATCTGTTTCACCCTGCTCGCGCTGTCTACCGTACTCTTCCGTCATGTGTCGGCCGACTCCTACTTCGCCTTTCTTATGCTGATGGTCTTTGCTGCGAGTCTGGCCACGGGCCTGAGCCAGAATGGCGTTTTCGCGTTTGTGTCGGGGTTTGGAAGGGAAGAATATACGCAGGCTATCATGACAGGACAGGCGATCGCAGGGGTGCTTCCATGCATAGCACGTCAGTCGCCCCGGCTTTGTCGACGACGGGAATGCTGATAAGGAGCTAGAAATCGTTTCTGTTCTCTCAGTCTCTCCAAAAGACGCCGAGGATGCGCCAGAGTCCTCCGTTTCGGCATTTTCCTATTTTCTCACCGCAACTGCCGTGTCGACTCTGGCCTTGGTAGCCTTCCTATACCTCGTACGACGACACAGGTCACACGGCGTTACATCTCACGCTGTGGATGATCAAAACGGAGCGGAGCAAGAAGATCCCCCGGAGCGCAAGGTCGTAGGGCTCTGGACTCTTTGCAAGAAACTGCGCTGGCTGGCCACGGCAGTTTTCTTGTGCTTTGCCGTCACCATGGTCTTTCCGGTCCTTACACAAGAAATCTTGAGTGTCCGAGATCCCTCAACCTCTCCTCGCCTGTTCCAAAAGGCTTCATTCATACCACTTGCCTTCCTGCTCTGGAATGCCGGTGACCTAGTGGGCCGACTCCTCACCCTCGTCCCTCAACTTCGACTCATACAGTACCCCCGTTTTCTCTTCGCGTTCTCTCTCCTCCGGCTAGCTTTCATACCTCTTTACCTACTCTGCAACGTTCGAGGGCAGGGTGCTGCCATCAACAGCGATACGTTTTACCTCATTATCGTTCAGTTCCTCTTCGGTCTGAGTAACGGCTGGTTAGGGAGCAACTGTATGATGGGCGCGGTAGAATGGGTGGATGTCGACGAGAGGGAGGCTGCGGGAGGATTCATGGGACTGATGCTTGTCGCCGGACTGACCGTGGGTAGTCTCTTGAGCTTCTTGACTGCCAGAGCATAATGCTCTCGGAGAAGGCCTGGCGTACAGAGAGCATTTGCCATTCGCTGAGCTACGACACTTTGTAGCTGATGTAATGAGCACCCTCAAGTGCACACACGCTGTGTGAAAGCTTCTGCGCGCTGAGTGAGAAATTCACCGCTCGCTGGGATAGAAAACTTTTCAAGACCCGGCACAAGCTACCTAGCGCCCATCATGGAACCGTAAAGCACCAGCTTGCCCCCAGCTAGACTCCTTGCGAAGACTGTTTCCCAGTGGCCTAGTACACTGCTAGCTTCGCTGGCTGGAGGTTATACCTAAGGTAATGTAGGCTCGCTCGCTCATCAACATTGACAGGCGAGACCGTTTCGCCTTTTGGGCTTTGGCGTCTTTTTGGATCATCGTGCCACGAAGTGGTATAACTCAGCGTCGACTCTAACGCTGTGGGGCAAGATTCAGGGACAGGAACTTCCTGCCCGTAAAAGTCAATAGCCTTATCCATACTGTCGCGGCAAAGGTCCATCGTGGGAGTTCATACTTCCCGCGCTAGTACTACAGATACATCATCGGATTATCAGATGACAGACAGCATCACGTGTACATAGCACTTACGTCTGAGGCACGGTGCGAGTGGAGCAAATTATAATACATCTCTCAAGGAAGCAACTCTCTACGCTACCCAGCGCATTGCGTTTCCCAAACGAACCAAATCCTGCGTAGACCATGTGTGTCCGTCCAGTTGAAAAGGACCTCAACACCAGACCCTAGGCAACACACCATCTACCTCTTCCCCACCTTCTCCACAACAGCCTCCACCCCCGTCTCCTTCTCGCCCCTAACCTTCAGCCCCTCCTCCTCCACATCGTCCTCGCCATCCCCATCCCCTCGACTCTCCAAACGATGCGCAATCTCCTCCGACTCGGTGGGCGGGCCCCTCGGCTCGGAGGCGATATGGGTGGGCGAGGTGTCGGTGGTCTCGCCGCCGCTCATCTGCCACTCCATGAGCTTGGTGAAGGCGCCGTTGGGGTCGGCGGAGAGGTCCTTGTAGGCGCCCTGCTCGGCGACGTTGCCATCGGAGGAAAGGACGATGATGCGGTCGGAGCGCTTGATGGTCGAGAGGCGGTGCGCGATCGAGATGGTCGTGTTGTTGCCTTTCAGCAGCGCGGCGAGGGCGGAGTTGACGAGCGTTTCCGATTCGGCGTCGAGCGCGGAGGTTGCTGTGGGGGTGGAGTTGGGGTTAGTGTTGTGTTGCTTGTTGGGAAGGGGGGACTGGGGAGATGACGTACCTTCGTCGAGGATCAGTATGTCTGGATTCTTGACCAAGGCTCTGGCGATGGCGATGCGCTGCTTCTGGCCACCGGAGAGCTGCGCGCCGCGAGCACCGACTGATGTGTCGAGTCCGTCGGGCTGATCTAGATTAGCGCTTTGTCCTGTTCTGACTTGGATGATCAGCTTACAAAGTCACTGATGAACTGGCAGTTGGCTTTTCGTGCAGCTGCAATAATCTCTGCTCGCGTCGCGTCTGGTTTCCCGTACGCAATGTTGTCCGCAATCGTTCCGGAGAACAGAACCGGCTCTTGTGAGACGACCCCGATCTTCCGTCGTAGTGACTTGACGTTCATCGTGGAGACGTCTACCCCATTGATCTTAATCGTCCCGGTTGTTGGAGAGTAGAAGCGAAGCATCAACGAGGCGATGGTTGATTTTCCACCGCCCGATGGCCCGACAATTGCGACATTCGTGCCTTGTGGTATCTCAAAGTCGAGATTGTTAAAGATCTTGACGGCAGGCCTCGTAGGGTAGCTGAACGTCACGTTTTCGAATCTGATGGGTCCACGCGCTGATGTGACCTTCGTCCCTACCGTAGGTGAGATGGTCGGCTTCCGATCTTGCAGCTCGAAGAGACGACTGGCTGCCCCGACTCCCTTCATCAATTCCGAATAAAAGCTCGATAGACCAAATAAGCTCGACCCCGCGTATGCTGTGTACATCAAGAACGACGACAAATCACCAATACTGATAGCACCACTTTTCACCATCGATCCACCTGTATATAGGAGGGCTAGAATAGTCATATTTCCCATAAGTCCAGTCTGTAGTGCGGTTAGTCAGTACACAAGGCGTAAGATCTCGTAATGCTTACTGTACTGAAGAAAGTGGCACTGATTAACGCCTCCTTCTTCCCAAGCTCAAAAATCTTCTTCGTTTGTTTATTGTATCGACCGACCTCTAGAATCTCTCCAGCAAACGCCTGGCTAGTCCTCACGTTCCCTAATCGCTCCTCCGCAATTTTGGTAAGCGTTCCAAGATTCCTCTGGATCTTTCGACTTAGGTTTCTGATCGCTTTGCCGTAAAAGAACGCTCCGATGGCCACAGGTGGGAACATCAACGTCAAGATGCCGGTAAGTTTGAGACTAACGTATGCCATCAGACCGAACCCAGCACCTCCGCTAACGAGAGCTCGTAGACCATCTGAGAGATTCTGGGTGATGCTCTTCCCCACGATAATCGTGTCTGAGCTCAGCCGTGAGATCAGGTCGCCCACTCGGTTTGCGTCGAAGAACTCGGCGTTCTGGGCAAAGGTCCTCCGAAACAGTTGTGACCGAAGTCTTGCAACAATTCTCTCACCAACGATCCTGAGTATAATGATGCGGCCGTAATTGGCAGCCGCGCCCACCGTGATAACTCCTGCAAGGGCCATATAGAAGGTGGTCAGATCCAACCCGAACAGCTGGTCCGAGCCAGTTTCGGATTTCGTTGCAATGTCCAGTATTTTCCCAATGGAGAATGGTATAGTCATCGTAATTGAGGACGATATCAGTAGAAGAACGAAGGCAACGCCAAGCACCTTTGCCTCCGGCTTCGCTATCTTGATCAATCTCCACACCTCTCCGAACCCTGCTGTCTGTCCTTGCGACTTGCCATCCTTGGCCAATCGCGCACTCAGGTTGACTTGTGCAGCTTGTGACGCCCTCTCTGTTCTTGCAAACCCCCGCTGCCCGTCTTCGTCTTCGTCTTCCTCTTTCTGTACCTTGTTCGGTTCTTGTTCCTTCACGGCAGTGGGACGTGCCTCTTGTAGGATCTTCGTAGTGGATAGATCCCGCCGTTGCGGCCCAATACACCAACTCCTTGCGCCTGAGAAGGACTGGCGGTCTGGGAAAACATGGAATGGTTGCTGGAAGGGCCGCCGAGAACCGCCATAATGTAGGCGCAACTTCGCGGAACTTGAGGAAGCTCGGCGAGGGAATAGCTGGAATCCCACTCCCTTGGCCAAGTTCGTTGGAAGCGTCACATCTTGTGCAGAATGTGTGAATAGACCGGATCCGGTACGAGGTACGATGCTCCTCCAGGGTCCCGCATATAGCAGCTTCGAGCTGCGCATGACTCTGCGCAAGCTTTCAAGACCCTCCTTACTCACCGCAGCAGTATCCCGGTGACTCGGTCTATCATATTGGTGCAACAGTCAGTCCTGGCTGGCGCAATGTGAAAATCGGAGAGAGTGAAGTATGGACTAGGCAGATGCTCTAGGACTCTAGCGTGTAGGGACCACATTGCTGACGTCGTGCGGACATTTCCACATGTACACCCCCCCTCCACAACTGTCAGAGCTTCAAATCCAACCACAACATACTTGTCGTAAAGAAGGGCACAGTGTCTTCCACAATGGTTGTCAATTACAGCAAATGGGATGCCCTCGAGCTCAGCGACGATTCCGACATAGAAGTTCATCCTAACGTCGACAAACGCTCCTTCATCCGCGCAAAGCAGAACCAAATCCATCAGGCAAGGTTCGAGCGGCGGCACCAGATCGACACTTTGAAGTATGAACGTATCATCAATGACGGTCTTCTTCGTCGTATAGATACACTACTGAACGCCTTACGGAGCCACGAAGCCAATGCTTCAAATGCGGATGAGCTCGTGTTTCAATCGTTGATAGAGTCCGCAGGCGATCCCACGGACGATGAGCCGCCAGAACCTCCGGAGGGTGTTCATACGCAGGAGAAGGAGCAACCTACATATTCGAAGATGATGGGTGCGCTTGTGGATCAGGTGAAGAAGGAGGTTGACGAGTCCAAAACCGAGGATAGGTACAAGCAATATATCAAGGGGGTCCAAGGGCATCAGAAAAAAGTTCGGGATCTACAGAAGGAACTCGACTCGAAATTGAATGAGTTAGAGAGGGAAGAAGGGCGGAAGATTACCAGTGACAGCATACACACTGGCTTTGACAGCTCGTCCGTCAATAAGTCGAGCAAATCCTCGAGTTCTAAAAAGAAGGCGGAAACGGTAGAGGTTCTCAATCCGGCTGCACTGAAGCGGGACGCTCTGTCAGCAATGGATGGTGGTGTATCGTCGGGGGCTGAAGCAGATACTGAAGAGGCAGCTGATAAGCACTCCACAAACGACGACGACGATCATGTCGAGCCAACGGAATTAGGCAAAGAATTCTCGAAAATCAAGATTGGTGACTACCGAGGATGTCTACAGTACATATCAGAACATCCAGATGTAGTGGCTGAACGGGAGACCGATGGCTTGCTTGTTGATGCGTTCAACAGCCAACTGGCAGGCAAGGCAGAGCATGCCAGACAATGTGTGCATCAAGCCCTGCTATTACAATACTGTCGATCTCTGGGTCGAGACGGTGTTGGGCTATTCTTCAAGAGGTGAGCTTATGTCACCCTGGTGGTCACCTTGCTGCATCAATCGAAGCACTGTCTCCGGCATCAACCTTGAATTACTGACGCAGACTTGTAGGATTACAACGAAAGGCCACAACGCACAGAAAGTCTTCATGGACGACGTCAACGACACCTACGGCCGGATCAAGACTCGCGCCGCCGAGATCACCAAGGAGCGAGCAGCAGAAGCTGCCGAAGGTGGCGCTGGGGTCGAGCAAATCCAACTCCACGCCGTCGATCCCGGGACCAGCATCAACATCGTGATTCCAAAAGTAGACAGTCAGGACGAAGTAGAGAAGAAAGCACGAGCGACCTTCGAGAGCTTCCCGCCGGGGCTACAGCGAGCTTTGGAGAGTGGAAGTTTGGACGAGGTGAACAAGGTTCTTGGCAAGATGAGTGTGGATGAAGCTGAGGAAGTGGTGGGCCAGCTAGGTGAAGGCGGGATGCTGAGTCTGGAGGAGCAGATCATTGATGCGACAACTGAGGAGGGTCAGGCTGCGTTGAAGGAGCTAGAGGCGCATGAGAAGGAAATTGGGAAGAAAGCAATGTCTGGTACGGAAGATCCAGCGTGAGGTGTGATGATTTATCTCTAGCGTAGCATTGCATATAGATATCATAGTGTTGCATTTGACCAGGAATTCCTTGATCCAAACGAGATGCTACTTTCTCAAGCACCTTCAAGTGCAATGATTTCCATTGATTATTTGGGCCATAGGAATGAGTCTGAAGAAGGATCACCAAGGCAAACCTTTCCACCATCTTCTGAAGGTGTTGCTGTTTAACAAGAGTCAGGCTATTGCTCACTGCTCCCATCCGGGTGATCAGCTGAAGATAGCTTAGGTAGACCACAGAATGTGACGCAATGTACAGGTATGTATTCCGTCCGCGGACCGTTAAGAAGACCTAGATGCGCCATGCCTGAAGTATTCGAATAATGGAAGTCATCTCAGTAGCCCGTCGCACCAGGAGCATGCTCATCCTTCTTCAGACTCAGTAGCAACTCCCTGAATCTCTCCTTGCCCGTTCCACTTGCACCGCCCCGTGTACCTTTCCCACTCAAGTCCACCAGCTTGGCGATTCTTTCCCAGCTCGTCCCTCCGGCCGCGGTGTCTTCCCGGCTAGCTAGAAATTCCTCGGCTTCCTTCCGTGTCTGTGCAATGGTTTTGTCTTTCTTTGTGTTATAGTTCTCGTAGAAATCGTCGATGGCAGATTGGGCGGCCTTGACGGTTTCTGCTTTGCGGGTTGATGAGGTTTCGTCTCGGTGTTGGGTTGCCTGATCACGTTGTTCTCGCCAATGTCTGGGCGTTGGATATGAGTTATCTCTGCTTGTAGGTGTAGGCGGTGCGTGAGACAACTTACTTGATCACCTCTGGTTCGTCTTCGGGTGCTGCATACCCGCTGTATGATGGCTGTGAGTGGCCTGGGAGAAAAGGCTCGCCAGATCCTGTGATCGTGCCGCCAGGTGCCATATGCTATACGTTGCCTTCGTTAGTTGACTCCTTGACTGCAAATGCCCAGCTCCAGCTGTAGCTCCAGGTCGGACGAACCGAATTATTCATGTCAAGGGCAGGAAATGAGCTCTCGAACTCAGTCGCCTGCTCTCCTCCTACATTGCCTCCGTGATAATCATCACCACCTCCTAAAAGATCATCGTCCCCGTCCTCTACAGTTGCAGAGCCATGGTAGTTGTCGCCTGGTGATGAGAATTGGGCCGCATCATCCCCAAGAGCTGCTCGCTCACGCGTCAGAAAATCGTCGTCGAGGATGTTGTCATCGTCAGCATGAGCGCCGTTGCCCTTTGTCTCGGTCTGCCCTGAAGAAATAGTCAGTCGGCAAAGACATATTGTCTAATGAGATTGCTCCAAGGCATTGAAAGGGTTGTGCAAGGACAGACTTACCGGCAGAAAAATCTTCTAGGGAAGGGAACTTATCCGCCATTGTACTGGTAGTTTTCAAGAAAGCGTGATATCCAGATGAAGCCAGGTATGGGTCTGTATTATGATGATCATCAACGAAAGTCGCGGCTCAAGAGCTGATCGGCAAGCTCCGTGATTTTGCGGCGAAGCTCCAGCCAACCTTTCGCTCTCGAATTGTAAGTTTCAGACTTCACTTCAATACTGTACTGTACAACACCTGCATTGTGAATACAATCAGTCTTGTCTGTGTCGCCGGTAGATATCATCGTCTACTTTTGTCAAACACATTCCTACAACCGCAACCATAGCCGCTGCTCATCAAGTCGTCCGACCTTGAGTGGTCCTGTATAGCACCCAAGCATTCTCTAGACAAAGGACTTCGTTACACCTTCCACAGCCAGCACGTTTACACAATGGCATACACAGATGATTCGGTTAAAGCCAAGCTCTCCGCGCTGAATGAGACGCAAGAGAGTATTGTTACTGTTGCGCAATGGGTTATGTTCCATAGGTAGGGCTTCGCGGGCTTACTTGCTGCCCAAGGAAGGCCGGCGCTGACTATGCGTTACTCGTAGGAGACATGCGGATCGCACCGCACAGCTTTGGTTGCAGAGACTGAAGGATTCAGGATCTAACAAGAGACTCAATCTCATCTATCTCGCGAATGGTAAGCTCAGGAACCCTATGTGGTATCGATTGGCAATCTCCGTGCTAACACAATGGTTCCCATCCAGAAGTCGCCCAGCAGTCTAAGGCTCGACGCAAGGACGACTTCTTGATAGCTTTCTCTCCTGTAAGTTGACGCATTTCTCGAATACATAAGCAATTACTGAGCATTGCCGCAAGATAATCGCCGAAGCCACCGCGACTGCTTACCGAGGGGCAACGAATGAGGTACAGCAGAAGTTGCGGCGAGTCATCGAAGTATGGAGACAGCGTCAAATCTTCGAGCAGCCGATCCAGGAGGCGATTGAAGCCCGCATCGACGGTAAGACTTGGTTGGAAACCCTTGACTTCTGCAGTCGCTGACTTGCTTCAGAGATGGACAAGTCCCGTTCTTCTGGAAAGAAGCCAATGCTGGGAGGATCTCTTTTCTCGAGCTCGTCCGGTCCAGCCGCGCCCGCTGAGTTACGGCCCCTGGTACCACTGCAGATTGCCGTATCGAAAGCTGTTGTCTCTTCCAGCGGCGCAGTGTCTACTGCCAACGTAGAGTACGACAAGCTTACCGATCCGGCCTCTACAGTACCGCCACCGCCAGTCCATGCGGCACGCTTGAGTGCTTTACTCAAGGCTTTAGCAACCGCCGAAGGCGCCGTCTCCGAGAGCATCAAAGCGCGCCGGGCGCTGATTGAGGGGCTGGAGCAGTTATTAGATGCAAACCGGACAGCGCTTGCTAGCGGACTTGTACAGCATGTCGAGCTTGTGAGCCGTAAGACCACAATAGAAGCCAAAAAACGCGAAGTTGAGGATGGAATCATGCGTGGCCTCTCAGCGGACTCGTCGCCGAATGTCCAAGGTAACGGCAATCTTGCTGCTGAAGCTTCACGAAGTACCGACACAATGGTACGTGAAGCTACTTCAGTGGAGCCAGAACGTCCATATATCGAAGAACTTACTCCTCCGCCCGTCGAATCCCTGACACCAGTCGGCTCCCCGTCAGCCGAGCAACCGGCAACTACCACCACGACCACTGGCGCGCATTTTGTGCATGAACAGCCGTCAAATCACACGGAGCCGGCACCAGCCGTTCAGCCGCCGCTCATTCCAGCACGAGCGGGGTCAGACCTCCTCTCAAGTTTGTCAATGCCACACCCTCGCCCACAATCAGGCAGCCCTGCGAACGGAATCAGCATGAAAAGAAGAAGGCTGGATCAAGGGGACGAATTCGCAGGTTTTGGGAGCGCAGACGCAATGGCGGATTTGGACGATGATGTAGCCGAGCTCTTGCGCCGTGAGAGCGGTAGTCTTTGATTGATTTCTCTCTCTCAGAGAAAAAATAATATAACAACTACTACCAATCCTGCTAACGTAACATGCCGCCTCCCTATATGAACATCACCACGGGTCGGCATACCCCCTCAGCTCCTCAATTTCTTCGTTCGCAAGGCCAAGCTGGGCCTTCCTCTTCGTAAGCTCTTCGTTTACGTCCTGAGAAGGTTCTCGAGGTACTCCATGTAACGCTAAGCCGTCAGCGCGATGCCCGGTACCGACATATTATGACCCTCTTGCCGCCACTCGTGGTCGATAGCCCCCCACAGATGGGGAAGACAGCAATGGACCGCCGGCGGGGATGTAAGGAACGGTAAGGTAGAGCGGTGATGGGAGGAGAAGGCGTTATAGAAACGTGTTCCGAGCCAAAAAAGAGCGGGGGAGAAATTCCGACACGATAAAGGAAATATTACAAGATGCCAGCAGCCCTGCGCTCCGAAGCAAAACAATCTGCATGCTGCCAGCTGCCAGCAGACAGCAGATATGCCAGGTAAGGGGGCTGGCGACCACATAGCGGGAGAGGTGCTGTGAAAAGTGGGGTGTGGTGTCTGTACCCAAGGGGCTGTGATCTCGCAGAGTATATAACGGAAGTGGGAGATGAAGAGAATCAGCTTGGGTGCATGCTTTGCGCATCTTGGAAGCACGGTTGAGAATTTCTCTTGGTGGGCTTGGCTGATTTGGCATGTGATCTGCACGAGTCGGTGCTGCCGGCGCATGAGTAGCTAGTAGAAGGTACTTACAGTTGGTGGTAGGTGGTTGATGGTTGAGATGGTAAGATCATGTGAGTGTAGATGTGGATGTGATGTGGATGTGGTTGTGACTGCGGTGAGAAAGTGAGGGTTCAGGCTAGAATGTGAATAGTGAACGAGGCGGTCACCGAGAGGCTCGTTGTTAGGCCACCGAGAGGAGTATGACGAGTCAGCAAGCGTACCTTATAATGACAAGGGGCCGAGGAGCCGGCAGCGATGCTGTGCGACGGCCATGACATGGTACAGGACGAGAAGTAGTATTCCCAGCTGAAAAGGCTGGAACGGACTCCTTGTCCTGATAACGATATAACAAGTAGCATACACAATGTTAAGCATCTAGCCGCCATCCTCCTTTGCCTGATCCCGCTTGCGCCGTCTTCTTCGTCTCCACTCATTTCTTTCACGGTTCATACCCATAACCAGATCGGCCCCATCATCTGCAGCAATCCATCGACGATCAAGACTTTCGAGCGCTTGATAACTTGACCTTACCAAAATCTGGGTCCCCGGAGCAGAGCCAGGTGGTGATGTTGGCTGCGCTTCGGCCTTGTGGCGTTTTGGTTTCACAAGAAGAAGGATAAACATACCAACGACTAGAAGAAGAAGTAATAGAAGAATCTTGCGTTTGGTAGTCTTCCGCTGATATCCAGTGGCCTATCCATCTTCTTGTTAGTGAAGATGAAAGGATAGCTTTTCGTAGACACAATGGACATACCACGACCAGCTCCTTTTCCGCAGCCTTGACATCTGTGTTCATCCTTTCTACATTGTAGTCGATGCGATCCAACATGGTCCCTTGATCGATGACCATCGACTGCAACTCCTTGAAGATATCTGCAAGCTCGATAATGCCCTTGGCAATATCCGTAATTTCTCGCTCCCGCTGCATGATTGCGGCATCATTACTCGTAAGGCGCTTTTGGGAGGTCTGCTGGAGTGTGGACTGCGAAAAGGACTTGTCGGCATCAGACTCTAGCATCGACGGATCGCTGTAAGGATTCTGAACTGGCGTAGATGACCGGTCAAAAGGTGACCCGATCCCTCCAAGAGCTTGTAGTTCTGAACATCTGTTTAGCAGCAGGATCGAAGGCCATTATGGAAGTACCAACTCTTCAAATAATTGCTCTGCTTCTTCCTGAACCCAGCGCTGGCCTCCTGCACCCTACCGGCCAGAGAGATCTGGATGTTCCTGGCCATAGTTTCCTCGCCTTTGCTCACACCCCCTTGCCGTTTCGCGTCCCCGACCATGGTTTCGATCCTTTGGATCGCTCTTTGACAATGATGGAAGCCTCTTGTAATCTCCTGAGTCAAAGACTCAATCTCCCCTTCCTCCTGTCTCTTCACGTCCTCATCGTCAAAGCCCGGCAACACGTGCTTTTGGTGTAATCTGTCAAGCTTCGAGGACTTTTGCGCTACCCCAACCAACAGCTCCGTCACCTCGTCCTGGACGTCAATCCATCTCGGCGGCAGCAAGTCCATCTCAATAACGACATCCGCGTCATCTTCGAAGGCACCACCGGACATGAGACCCCGACGTTCTTCCGAGGTTGATCCATGGTCGGTGAAGCCATTGAGGGATGGTCCAAGATAGCGCGGCTTCTTCGCCGGATGGTGTGAGTACGACTGCCGGTAGGAGATGTAGCTATATTTTACCGTTAGTGGAGATCCGACGTTTTCCCCCCCCACCTCATCTCCAGGCAACATACAGGTTGGTCCGGTCCCTCCACATTGCGCCGGAGCGCCTCCTCGTCTACCACCAGGGATGGGTCCTCAAGTTCGTAGATTCTGCGCTGTCAAGAATAGTAATTGGATCGATTATCTCCCTCATCGAGCTACCACAGACTGGATACCTCTTCAGCTGAATTGACTCAAAGTCTCACGGGCTGTATTGCATAGCGCTGCGTTGGATTGCGTTGCGCGTAGGTAGGTAAGTCGAATTAGGCTTAGCGTAGCCTAGCTCATCGGTCAAGTCAACCTTACCTTACGCCTTGACTGTTAGTTCGATTTGATTGGCCAGCCCTGGAGGCCTTGGCAAAAGGGTTGTAACTTTCAACAGAGTTGGGATACCCAGCCCAAGCCAAGGCTACTATTCAGCGGCACACAGAGTATCATATATTGTGAAAGCCTCACTCTACTCTTCTCTACCTTCGCTTCCTACATTCTGAAGTTTCCTCGGTTTCAAAGACTTCGATTTCACGTACATACCATTGATACAGTATTACCTCAGTGTAGCAGTATGGTGAGTTGTTGACACATCGAAAGAGCTCCGCGCGTTCTGTTGTACTCTGCTTCTCAACAACACCGTGGGTCTCTGTTTTAGGCTGACGTTGCGCTTCCTTTACAGGCCGACTCTCTCACCGAAGAGCAAGTGTCCGACTTCAAAGAGGCCTTCTCCCTTTTCGTGAGTGCTCTTTTCTTGGGAAACGGATCAAAGACGTCACGAATTGGCGACCCTTGGCAGCGTCTGTTTGACTGATATGACCAATATTAGGACAAAGATGGCGATGGTCTGTACACCAATCCCCAGTATCCGTACCAAATGCAAATTCGATCAACTCCCGGAGCTCGCTCTTCTATCGGCGCTTCCATAACACCGAAAAGAGCAGCTCGTCCAGGTTTCGTTTCGTGCACAGCTGATGAATACCGAGCTGCTAGGACAAATCACAACGAAGGAGCTGGGTACTGTCATGAGATCACTCGGGCAGAACCCAAGCGAATCCGAGCTGCAAGACATGATCAACGAGGTTGATGCCGACAACAATGGGACGATTGACTTCCCCGGTAAAAGCCTACAGCTCGAGTCATACTCGTGACGAAAAAGAACTGACGAGAGCACTGTCAGAGTTTCTGACGATGATGGCACGAAAGATGAAAGACACTGATTCGGAAGAGGAGATCCGAGAAGCGTTCAAGGTGTTTGATCGCGACAACAACGGCTTCATCTCGGCGGCAGAACTTCGCCACGTGATGACTTCCATCGGCGAGAAACTGACGGATGACGAGGTCGACGAGATGATCAAGGAGGCCGACCAAGACGGGGACGGCAAAATCGACTGTGGGTGCCAGGCCTGCTCTACGTGAGAAAAGCTACACTGACAGTATATCATTTCAGACAACGAGTTCGTCCAACTGATGATGCAGAAATGAGTTCGGCGTCCTTTTTGGCCCTTTGGTAGTAGCCTTGACCGGGCGGCTCTCAGATTGTGCTGATTCCCAGAGGCACCGGTGCGGACAAGGCGAGATTGTTTTGGTGGCGTGGTGCACGAGGTAGAGGAGTCCGAGTCCTGGCATGCGGTGCATTGCCCAGCAAGTCGAAGATAATCCAAGAGTTATTATTCTTATCCTTGTGCTCCATTCCAGCCACGACAGTAACTTCACGACCGATATACACTTCCAGACATCCAATCCCGTACTTATCATCAACGAATCAAGCTTGATATGTTGGACTGGTATCACTTGTGCAATCCTTATATCCAGCAGCTCCACCTTCCCTTAAACCGACATGTCCACGACCAAGATGGGTACAAGACTCTACCTACTGCTGGACCAAGAGTCAAGTGCCTCATCGTCAAGCCCAAGACCCCCGTCCCCGACACACCGTGTCCATACCTGTACCTAGTCCGGCACCGAAAACACCCTACACGCAACCAGACCGCCAAAACCCAAAGCCTGATCTCCACCGCCCGAATCCCCTACCGTATCGCCTCGCCCATACCTTGTTCAATTCCATCCCAACCCCTAATCACCCCTCCTCCCTATTCCCCCAAACAAAGGAAAACCAAAACAGACCTCAGCCGTAGAGTGGGTCCAGAAAACCATGCAGTCAGGTCCGCCTCGATCGCCGAACGAGACCTTTGATGGGGAGGTTAGACCACATCTCCTGCATATCTACACTCTTTCCGCGGACGTCCCTTCAGGGGCCATGTGTTGGATCAGCGTCTTTCCTCTCGTTGCTCTTGGCCCCAGGCAGGCTCTCCTCCAGTCTCACCGTATCATTTCGAAGGGCGGACACACGTGAACGATTCACCGTTCTAGATCCAAGGACGGAGGAGCCAAAGACATGGCGATCGTGGATTGAATATATTGTGCAGTACGCAGAGTGCCCGTCCATATTCGAAGAAGACTCCTCCCGAACAGGGTTTGGTATGTAATGTCTTAATATCTAAGTTAGCTATCTTACAGTCGTTCCTACATACTCAATCACTCCCTCGCTCGCTCGCTCGCTCAAGAAGATAAAAAGCACATCAGATCAAACAAAGTCAAGTCCATCTTGCCTCCCGTTCAGATGGCACGTAATGACCATCGAGCCCATCTTCCGTAGTTCCGCGCCGTCCCAGATCCGTGTCATCAGCCTATTGTACCTCACGGCCTTATCCATCCTGATCCTCCGGTTTCGGCTAGTCTCTTCTAGCCCACTCCAACGCACCATTCCCGCAAACCCCCCACCACAGATCCTACGACCTCACAGTATACGCATCCGTCTCCGCCTCACTATCACTCAAACTATCCCTCCTCGCCCTCCCCCCCGTCCCCCTCCGAAACCCACCACCACCAGCATCCCCACCAAGTCCCTTCTTCTCCACCGCCCCCGCAGCTCTCCCACCACTCAGCTCCGGAATAGGATGGAAATAGCTCTTCGTCCCCGACTCCACGGTCTCGACCTCGCTCGCGCTATACCGACTCTCGAAATCGATCGGCTCCGTATAGCGCCCACTCCGCCGCGACTGCGACGCCGACCGACGGTGGGGGGGGTGCTGTTTGCGGGGCGAGGACTGGCGTGAGCGACTGGCGGTCGGCGTGTGTGCGGGCGAGGGCGAGCCGTGCTCGCTGCGGTGGTGGCGGTGGTGGTGGGGCGAGGAGCGCAGCGGGCGGCGGTCGGAGGCGGTGGAGGCGGAGAGGACGGAGAAGGATTCTTCGGAGCCGACGGTGTAGGACGGATGGGGGGGGTGGTTCTTGTCCTTGTCCTTGTTCCGGTCCTTGTCCTTGACGGTCTCGCGGCGCCCTGCTGGAGGGACGACGAAAGCGTAGGTCGAGGGCGCCAGCTCCGAGGGTTCGGTGTTCGAGTAGTCGTGGTAGCTTCCGTCCGGCTGGCGATTGAGGCCGCCGACGCGGGCGGGCTTTTCGTGCCGGTAGGCGCGCACGTCTTCGTCGCGGCCTCCCTTGCCTCCACCGCCAGCACGCGTCTTCTTGCCTTTCGCTTTCCCTTTCCCCGCCTTCGATTTCTGCTTCCCTTCTTCGACATCGAGCGCGCTCTCGTCCTCATACGTCCCCATGCTCCCGCCAACGACGCTCCCACCCCCCAACACCGTCCGCTTCGTCGCGTTACTCAGCGTCTTCCCATCAGGTCCCTTGCGACGCAGGACGGTCGACTTGTAATCCTCCCAGTCGCCCTTGCGCCACACGAAGCCGCCGTTCTTGGCCCAGAAGAAGAACCAGATGCTCGCGAAGACGAGCGAGGCCGAGAGCAGGCCGAACAGCGCCAGCACGCCCTTGTTGTTGATCGCGTCGGGCGGGATGGCGCCGGCGCCGCGGGAGTATCCGCTGGTGTCGCGGGACGGGTCGCGGGCGCGGAGGAGAGCGCCGGCGTCGTGGGGGGAGAGGACGGCGGCGCGTTTGCTGAACAGGGAGGTCGCGGTGGGGGGTGGGGTGTCGAGGCGTTCGCGGTCGAAGAGCGGGAGGGTGGAGAGGTAGGTTGGGAGGTCGGGGGGGGAGGAGCGTCGGTCGAGCTCGAGCGAGGATATGCTGAGGTCGGAGATGCTGCTTGGGTTTACGTGGCGGGCGGAGAGGAGGGACGATGGTAGAGGTGCCATGGTAGATTGGTCGATTTGGTAGGAACGAAGTGAGTGTAAATTTTTGGATGTCGAGCTCTGTCACTCGGGATGGGCGACTGCGGGTAGAGGTGCGAGCCCTCCGACCTTGGGTGATTTCGAGGATGCCGATGTTCAATCTCTCGAGGATGCGCAGTAAGTGGTTCACGTTATTTGGTCATGGAGAAACTTCATTGCCACAGTTCAATGATATGTGTTAAGGAAAGGTACGGAAGGTTTGCAGTAATGTGGTGTTAGAAAAGTCGGTGGTGGGTACACGAGGTGGCTGGTGAGGGATGACAACATCTCGTTCACTGGGCGACAAGCCTCGACAATCCCTGCAATAGTCAAAACCGATTTCACTCTCACAAAGGAAATATTAACAGCAAATGTCTGAACTATCAGGTGTTAATCACTTTATGAACAGTACCCCCAGTTGGATCATAGGTGATAGTGATTGATATTCTAGCATAACAGACTGAAGAGTTTACAGAAAAATGTCCAAATTGGGTCTTACAGTATCAGTTACACCAGAAGATTCGTCCGACGCAGGCAGGGGGGGATATCTGTCGTATATATAAACATTCGCCATATCAAAGCAGATCGCTAGCATCATCGTAAAGTCGTATCGCCGTGTCTCGTGTCATAACATGATCGTAGCAAGGAGCGAGTGCTTTTAGGTCTAAAACCTGGTGTGTTTTGGCAGAAAGCCACCCATCGAGTGGAGTCGAAAGCGGCCGTTGTTGAAGTGCCGGTCAAGGTATCCGCTAATTCGTACTGTGTCCGAAAGAAAATCACTCGGCCTGCCCTCTTCCACTATATCCTGACCGACTCGATCGTCGACTTCCTCTCGCACTTCTCATGTCTTCGCGCGTTCGTCGAACATCTTCAGTTTCCTTCACTTCCCGCCTCAACCCACTTCTCGCGTACTCCACTTGCTTTCCTTCGCTCACGTGGTATTTCTTACTCTCCCTCCCACCAACACTGAGCTCCATCAACCCATCGGTCCCACTAGGCCGCAGACTGATTGTCTTCCCATCCACGCTGTCCCCGGCGAAGTCGACCTTCACGCCAGCTCCGGCGTTAAATCTCATCGTGAAACTCTCCGCATCGTTCTTGGCTGCCACTCCACTTCCCCCAGCGGCACTTCTCGTCTTGACTTCGCTCCCTTCTCTCGAACCGCTCGCACGGCTGCCGCTATCGCTGCTCCTGGTCCCTTTCCGCGCCGCCGCCAACGTATCGGCGGTCAAGGGGATGGACTTGCTACCTTTGGCCTCTTGATACTCTTCGATCTCCCTTTGCTTGGCCTCGAGGTCATGACGCCGCTCGTGTCCGTAATAGCTTGCCCTGCGATGACGTGCTGACTCGACGGAGATCTTGGCATTCTCCGGAGCGTTTGCGTAAGACGTCGATTTCTTACTGGTAACAGAAGGTCGGGTTGCGAGACTGGGTCGCCGAGATCTTGATGACTGCTCGGCCGCTTCCCGATGTGAGCGATCGGAAACTCGAGCTTCAACAGACGCGGCGCGAGCGTGAGACTGATGGGACTTCGTGCTTGACAATCGTCGGGACGACGGACGTTGGGTGGGGACTGTCTTTGGAGGTGGCATCAGATAGTAATCTTCATCCCGAAAGTATTCCCGGTCCACCGGTGTGGCTGTGTATTCGCGATGCGAGCGGTGGGAGCTGGATCTCCGCTCCATTGGCGGTGCGGAGTAGACCTGTTCTGCATACTCAACGACCGGCCGGCCATATACCGACGACCGTCGGGACGGGTGTACCTCTGAGGTCCACTGTCGTGGTTGCGGTCTAGGTTGAGCGTAACCATGTGGCGGTGGTGGATGACTCTCTTGGATGATTGGTGGAGGTGCTGATGGCGGAGCTGCAGGAGGAAGGAAGGATGCGCCCGGTGGCGGATATGAAGGTGGTGCGTAAGATGGAGAATGAGCGTAAGCGGACGTCGATGGCGGTGGTCCTCGATCCACATACATCGGCGCAATATACATTGGCTCGGGCATCACTCCACCGTGAAAGCTGAGCGGTCTGGCCATTCTGGTGGATTGCGCCGTGAGCGCTCGTGGTCGGGGTTGCACCGTGTGAATGACGGGGACTTCGTGCGCGTATATTGGTTGTAAGTGCCTCGCCGACAGAGGCGATGGCGGACCGTCATAACGGGAATGCTGTTGGTTGAAAGGGTAGTGGTCTAACGCCCAAGGGCTCTCCAACGGTGTTGTGGCTGAGCGTGCTCTCGCAGCGCAGTCCTTACATTGGCAATGCTCGTGTCGGACAGTGTCTTTCTTCCGTGACCTGGACTCACTTCGGTGCATAGATGTTTTACTCGGACTCCTCTGGATACTCTCGGACCTCTTGTCGAGATGGCTTGGCCGTTTCTTGATTGGCATGGTTGCTGTGTCCAGTTTCAGAGCTATCGGAGCGGCCTTCGCAGTCTGCACCATGTCACCACTTCCGGGCATCGCAGGCGTGTGGCTCGAGTATCCCGAATCGCTCGCAACATCATGACGAGGTTCGGACACTTTTGGCTTCGTCAAATCCGCTCTTGAACGCTTCGCAGCAACATTGGCGACTTTGCGAGTCTCAGGCACGATATTCTGTTCCTCTTCGTTGTAATCTTCGCAAAATGCAGCGCGTGGGATGGAATGTTTGTCGGACATGCTTCGATTTCGGGTTGTGAATGACAGCCAAAGGAGGTATGAGAGGTCTGAGCGCTGATAGGGCTGGTTGCCCCGACGTTACGCAGGCTGCTTGTGGAAGGCCAACGCCTATTTGGGGCCCGACCGTTGTAGATTGGGCCTAGGCGAGTTCTGACAAGGTAAGGTAAAGCAGAAGCAGGAGCAGAGCAAGGCAAGGCAAGGCAGATCAGAGCAAGGGGAGGTCAGGCCTGGAGAGGTCAAATCCGTTGATAGTATACCCGGTTGATACAAAAATAAAGACTGGATAATCGAGGCTCCCAATTATTCCTCTTGCGTCCTTCTTTTTCGCGTGACAGTCCAGATGGAAAAGAGCGACTCGGAGTTGGTTCTTCGTCCTGCGATTGATACTTTCAGATCACCTCCTCTGCTCCATGGGAACGTTTTGCTCGAGGTGAGTGTCATCGGCTCAGTAGGCGTAGGGTGTGAGAGTTGTCAAAAGGTGACGGCAGCGGGGTGCTGATGGATAGTGGGATGGTGAGATCTCGCATGAGTTATATCGGATGAAAAGTAACAATAGTAGGTAAACTCAAAAGGATATATATATGGCAAGAATAGATCTATCTTATCATATCATCCCCTTCGTTGCATCTCGGTGTTCTTGTTTTCCTGGTTCTTGTCTCCCTGGTTCATGGTTTCCTGGTTTCCTGGTCTCTGCTTTTCGTGCTTTTGTCTGGAGCTACATGATGGGAAGTTAAGGTATCTGCTTTACATACTTTGAGCCGCGCTTGCTGGCTGTGATGACGGACGGGGGGGACTGGACTGCAGACACGAGAGAACATCGAAAGTCGAAAGTCCGACGCTTTCCAATATTAGTGATAATTAATGACGAGGCGGGTAACTTTTACAGTCAAACATCAATATTGATGCACATCAGACTATACGGGGTATTCTATTTGTTATGCGACTTAGGCGACCTGCATTTCTGGGGAGGCCTCTCATTGTCAATATTTATTCTATTGTTTAATTATCACCTATGGTTCCGTTGTCAGTGAGTAAAGATACGTTTGATGTGTGAGTCAGGAGAGTCTTGGAGACAGAATAATAGAAAAGTTATCATCGGCATAGCATCGGAGCAGGGTGCAGCAAGGCAAGCAGCAAGAGCAGTACTTCTTAGCAGCAGCAGCAGCAGCAGCAGCAGCAGCAGCACGGGGGGATATGGCTCAAGCGATGGGTGCAGGTGGTCTGGTGTCTGGCCCGATTGCCAAGGACGCAGGATTGACTGGCTGTTGGCTGCCCAACGCTTGACCCGTCAGGCCGCCTCCAATTGGCGACGCCCTATAGACTCGAATATTAAGTTATTAGGGGTTTTTATTGCTTGATACTTTATTCCATAGATGTGGCGATGCATTTCACAACAACTTCGGACGGCCCTCTACCCTATAACCGAAAGGGCTGCAAGTGAGTACCCTTCCCGTCAGTAGGTCAGAAGGGGAGGCTGGCTCAGTCGGCCTTCTCTGTTCAGGTCTACGAATGGATCGAGCGATACCACTCTGCAGCAGATTCGATGTTCGACCGTGGGGCTATTTACGCATGCCTGAAAGCGCCGCACACCAGTGGAGGACGGCGAGATACCACGACTTGCTCAAGCCAAGGGAGAGAGAGTCCACTGTTCGTCTGTGTCAAGAGTCGGATAACACCTGGGTTGTTCCTTCTAGCAAAGTACTATATGGGACCCTATATATATGTATGACTGGGTGGAGGATCACAGTGAACAGAGATAAGGCATCTCGTCCAGTTTCCTGTGCCGAAGCCGTGACCGTGCATATACCCCACACGCCGCGCTGCTACCGTGATAGGACGGCCTCGGGGGCAGAGAGTTGCTTGGATTGGACTCGGTTCTGGCCACGACCACTGCGCTCATGCCGGCTGGGAGAAGCCCGTAGAGAAGACTGGGCCATGCTAGTCAAGGTAGGACGAATGGGAGGATCATCCTTCGATCGTATGACTGCCCGGCTTCGGAGGAACGGGCTCTGCGCGATTGGTCATATAGGTATCGAATTCACTGACTGGTTGCCTGTGGGAGCTTACTGAAGCCGGGAGCACCCGCGATGCAGAACATAAGTTGATGCAGCACTTCCAGCTGAGTATGAGCCTTCACCGCTTCTCCAATGCAGTGATATGTGCGTTGGTCATAATCAGCGCCAGTCACCGGCACATTTTCTCTTGGTGTATCGCCAACTCCCCAGTTGTGACGGGTTCCTCTTAGGGGATGAAGGGATTACCAATCTGCGGTCCACGTTTATGTATGTGCTGACGACTATGAACGACGACCACGAATGACATATCGAAGGGACGTGATACATCTTGCCTCGCCGACGTGGCGCTCGTAGGCCACCGCTTGGACCTAAATATATCTTGAATCTTTCAAGTTAGCGCGGCCCGTTTGCACATGCATCTCTTCGTACGAATTCCGTGGATCAGGCGAATTCGATCATGTATCCAAGGATGCCCCAAGCAAGAAAAGATGGCTACCGCTCTTACTGATGGTCATCCCTTTCTTAGTACAGCTACTCCCTAGATTTCTAGCTTCAAGTCCATGACTTGAGTCTAGTCCCAACCCTGTATAATGACTCGATAATCTGAGAAATTTTGCAAGCTCGATACTAAGATCACATACTGTTCTTGCAATCAGCATCCGTTCCGATATCGACCGATAGCATGGAAAGAGGAGACTTACCGTTCGACCGGACTCAGACCGAGCAACTTCATCCCGTTGTTCAGCACCAGCCGCGCGCATTCGTACAACGCCATCCGAGCCCTCTTCAGTTCCGGTTCGCTGCCCACGACTCGAAGGTGATCGTAACTCGAGCTCAGCATATGCGTCATCTTAAACAAATATGAAAGGATCGTCACCGGCTCCAACGTCTTCAACGTGAATTGAACAACATCGGGCCATTGTGCTAGCAGCCTCACAAGATTGATGGCATGAGGTTCGACGAGAAGAGAGTAGTCTACATGGAGTAGGTCCTCCGGGGATAGTCCGGCCTTGCGAGTTATAGAGCTGACGCGGGCATGAGCATACTGGAGATAAGGTCCAGTGTCACCTTCATAGGATGTCATCCGGTCCAACGAGAAGTCATAATTGTTGACCCTGTGTCAACATTTAGAGATTGGCAAGACTAAGTTGGGATGTGGATGTGATGTACCTCTTCCCAGTCATATCTTGGACCATAATACTCGTTATAGCCAAGGTCTCCGCCACCTTGTCTGGGTTCTCCACTTGGTCGTACTTCGCCTTGTTCTTCTTCATCACAGCATGCTGGTAGTCCGCGACATCCTCGATAACGGTGTCAAGGAATTTGACGGTGCCTTTCCGGGTACTCATTCCATTGACCATACCGAAGTTCTCGTGTTGGCACTTGTCCGCAATGTCTTTCCGGCCCATAAGCTCGGTGATCTTGAAGAGTTGGGCAAGATGAAGGTCTTGCTGTGATGCCACTACATATATCATCTTGTCGAAGTGGTACTCTTCGTAGCGCTCCATAATAGCACCAATATCTCGCGTCAAGTACAGCGGTGTGCCATCCTTCTTCTTGACAACAGCCTTCCCAAGCTTCTTCGCACCGTGCTTCGTGAAGTCCACAATGACCGCGCCTTCCGAGTCCTCTGTGATACCCTTGTCGGTCATGATCTTTTCAGCGGCCTCCATGCTCTCTCGCTTTATCTGCGACTCTCCAGAGTACACGTCGTACCGGATGTTCAGACGTGCATAGGTCTGTTTGTACTTGTTGATGCTGAGATCTCGAAACTTGCTCCACAAAGCCAATGCTTCTGGTTCTCCGTCCTCCATGCTCTTGAAGTATTTTCGAGCTTTCTCATCTTCACTCGCATCCACCTTTTGGGCAAGATCGGATTCCAGTTCTGTTACATCTTTGCCCATTACTTTCGCCGACTTGATTTCTGCCTTCAACTGCTCAATGTCCTTGTCTTCCGGCGCCTTAATCTCGTTGATTTTGACATACACGTCAAACAGGTGGTTAATTGGATTCTTTTCGAGGTCCTCTTCCTTTCCAAAGCGTTTGTAACCATTGGCTAACAACCCATACTGCTTGCCCCAGTCGCCTAGATAGTTGATCCTGACGACCTCCCAACCAAGTGCCTCGTACAGACTTGCAAAAAAGCCGCCAATGATAGTACTTCGAAGGTGGCCAGCATGGAAGGGTTTGGCAATGTTCGGAGAGGAGAATTCCACGATAATCTTCGACTTCCCTTTGGAAGGATCCGACGGATCCCGTAACCCCAGGTTCGGGTTACACCCATATGAAGCTTTGCGGTTCAAGATAAGAGGTAGCACAAGCTTCAAAAGAGCCTGTGGCTTGAAAAAGAATTGAAGGAAAGTACCCGTGACCATTGGTGCCTCGACAAGGTCGGATTTGGGAAACTAACATAAGTTCAGAACTCGTGGAAGAAAAAGATTATCGTATTGCTTACCTTCTCAGCCCACTCCGTTGCTAGCTCATTGGGCTTCTTCCCCTTGACCCGCAGGGCTGGGATGGGGAGCATCAAGTCTCCTTTGTCCTGCGTTTGCGTCCATTGCAACTTTGTAAATATTTCTGAGGCTTCAATGCCAGTAATGGATGCCAGCTGCTCAGCTATGTGTTCCCGGTAGATATCCACCGGATTAAGGCTTGGATATGACTTTGGGTATCTGGATAACGTGCTATAACCATCGGACGACAAACCGTTACTACTAGTTGTTGGTGAAGAGTCTACTGGAAGCCCAGACACAGTTTTAGACTGGGTTCCTTTAGAACTGTCCATCTTATATTTGCTTGATGATTTATGATCGTGAAAAACGCGAAATGTAGAACGTGTAACTGCCCGTGATGGCTTGAAATGCAATGATGGCGGTGTCTGTGAGATCGATATTTTTCGAGATAGTCTTAAAGGTCGTGCAGGTAAATCTATAGCCCGGGAAATCCTCAAAGAAGGGCAGAACATGTAGCGCGGTGAAATGAGTCAATGGTGCCCTTGCTGAGTGAAGCTATTTTGTTCTGGGACTCCAGTTGGGGTTTGACCGCCTTCGTCCTTGACACTGCAGGAATGGCATAATTGCAGTGCCGCTTAGGTAAGGTACGAAGTACTTTCCCGAGGACCCGGCGCACGGGTGGATGTATCACCGATCACCGACACGAACATGAGCCGATCGATCCAATGAGATCATCTACGAATTGAACTGAGCTCGAAGACCCTGTCATGATCTAGGCACTCTTCCAGTTAAACGTCTGCATAGCCTCAACTGGTGAGGGAAGCATTGCTTTGCAAGGCTTTCGCTTTCACATCTCAATCCACGACACGTATAGTACGGGAGTGGTTCGTGTCACCGTGTCAGTCGCCTCACGTCTCGTCAATTGGAGGCTGTTCGAGGCAGTGTTTGGGTGGCGCACAAGATCCCTCTACCCCAGTTTTACCAAGGTCGAAAGGTAAGCAACATGGACTCGTCACTAGGTACTCACAATGACTCTGACCTCGGCGGAAGTCATGTCATTTTCTTAAGATCTTGCGTTACTGACTAGTTAATCGCTGCAGTTGCTGCTGAGACTTGCGCAGCTCTTTCTGCCCCTCTCCCACATCGGCCATGAGCCATACGCAAATCAAAAACCACCATTGTATCCCCAACACGTCAACATCACATCCAGGCTATCCAATACCCGAAGAACCTATATCAGTGTCGGGTTATGACTCAACGCCAAGTGTGTCGAACAGATCACCGCAATCCTCCGTACAGTCCTTCGAATACTCCGACTCCTCCTCAGAGTCTGAGGCACCTGGAACACCTCAAACAGATTTTCAAGTAGACGAAACATCCGACCAGCTTAAGAAGGATGAGACGATAGCGGATCCTCTTACCCATCCTCGGAGGAGACGCGCTTCAACCAAGCTCATATCGCAGAACTCAGACGATGTGAAGAAGTTGCTTGGTGTTGCTGGCTCGGGAACAGAATTGATACAAAAGGAGTGCTGTGGTGGAGGATGTTGCTTTTTGAACGTGTTGAAGGACGAGAGGTTTTCGGTCTCATTCCGTCCGGTGCTCACACCTGACAATGATGCTTTTGAAAGCCTCCAGCTCAAGCTTGGTGCGCTCAGTCTTGAGACCAAGCTTACAGCCACTGTCGAGGTACCGCCGCAGAATATCTCTATCTCATCGCTGCCAGTTGAGGAGAGAGCGACACCTTTGGATACTGTTCAACACCCCCCGAAGTTCGTGACACCGCACCCTCCTTACGATGTCTTTCCGGCCAAGCTGCACCACGCTAGAGAACTAACGAAGTTCGGTGCGGAAAAGCGCACGTTCCATTTTGATCTGGATGTGACTGAATACCCCGCCGAAAGTGGAGATGTGGACTTTGTCGTCGGTGGAGCAATTGGTGTGTGTGCTCCTAATGAGGGAGCCGTGGTTGATGAGATATTTGATCTCCTTCATGTGCCAAAATTCATTCGTGACAGGCGCGTTCTATTAAGGACTAAGGACGGAAGATGGCCGACAATCTGGGGCGATGAGAAGCCTAGGGAGCTGGTCACGACTAGAAGAGAGCTTCTGACTTGGTGTTCCGACATTCAAAGTTATCCTCCAACCAAGGCTCTACTTCGACTACTGGCTGAATATGCGGAGGCGGAGAATGAGAGGAAGATTTTGATGTACCTTTCCTCCGCCCAAGGCCAGGCCAGTTTCTGCGATCTGCGGACCGGCCCACATATTACATTGCTACAATTACTGTACGCCTTTCCATCGTCGAAACCACCGCTGGCGCATGTATTATCTGTTCTTAACACCTTGATGCCTCGCTTCTACTCTCTTTCTCATGACCCTCAGCTATCATGTACTCGCGAAGGATCGAATTGTCGCCGACTCATCGAGGTAGCTGTGACGGTTCACGAAACGCCAAACTGGGATGGAAGGCCAAGGACAGGCGTCGGATCAGGCTACCTCGAGCGCCTCGCATTGCAGTTGATTGACGCGGAAAAGGCGGGTGTCCATCCACGTGATCTCGACCTACGTGTGCCAATGTTTCGCGGCCTTATGGCCAATCCCCTCGCAAAGGAGTTTGTATCGGACGGACCAATGCTTCTTATCGGTGCCGGCGTTGGCGTGGCACCTTTCCGGGGCTTCGTGCAGAGGCGCTTGAAAAACGCCAATTGTGCGAACAAGGTTTGGGTCTTACAGGGCGTCCGCGACTCCCTGCTGGACGAACTATACAGTGGTGAATGGGGTGTGGAGGAAGATAAGGTGAAGAAGGTTGTACAAAGTCGCCGAGGTGAAGGCAAATACGTGCAAGAGGAGGTTAGGAATCAGGCTGATCTGGTCTGGTTCGTCATCAATGCGCTGGATGGAAGAGTGTTTGTTTGCGGAAGCAGTAAAGGCATGGGTGAAGGTGTTGAGGCTGCCTTGATTGATGTTGCCATGGACAAGGGTAATATGAACAAAGAAGAGGCTGAAACGTTCTGGCAACAGAAAAACGCAGGAGGGCAATATATTGCTGTAAGATCCAAAACTTGCGGACATAGTATCCTCGCTAATATCTGATAGGAGACATGGTGATGTACTATTACTCCCTGCATTCGACCGTTTCAGATGGCGAAACGTGGTCTTCATAGTCGTCGCTTATACGGTCTATCACCCTTGGGTGGCCTGTCTTTGTATAGATTTACTACAACTGAGCGTTGGCGTTGCATTTGCGCCTTGGGGCTGGGGTGGTTGTTTTGCTGAAAAGGATCAGAAAGGCCTTGGCATATCGTTAGACTTATTGTAGCGACTTCGAGTTCAGATTGCATCCCTAAAGGAATGGAATCTCGTACAGGAGCACGGGTACTTCTCATAGTCCGTCAGGTATTCATCATTCCTGATGTATCGTTTCCAGTAAAGTGCCACTCCATACCGTCTGGGAGACTGCGACCCTATGCCCCTTAGTAATACTGCAGACGATTGAAGATGCCGCCTACTAAATACATCACACTCTACTCCGTAACAACTGACAATACTGGCTGACCAAATCGAATCCTTTATTTCCCGACCCCGGGACTCGCATAACCTCCCTCGCCCCATCTATGCCCAACGTATTCCAAAACGCCCGAATAACCAGCTGTGCTGTATCGCCATCACTCTCCTCCTCCGAATCCTCATCCGCAGCGGCCAACCACTCCACCTCGACGACCGTCCCCTTGACGAGTCCAGTCTGCCCCTGCCTCATTTCCCCAACCTTAACACGAAAATCCTCCATCTCGAACGCGAGCCCGTTCCCGACAAGCAGCGTCTGTCGATGACTCCACAGCGGGCTCAGCTTCCCAACCACCAGCTGCAACATCTCCTCGCTCTGCAGTCCGGACGGAATGGCGATCACCGTTGCTGCCCCTTCGCTGCCTGCAGCATCACCGACCGACGAGGCGGGCGTGCCCGCTCGCGTCTGGGCTTGCGGCGCGGATATGGCGACGTAGCTTCGTCCCTGGCGGTGGGAGAGGGCCAGAAAATGCAGGTACCGTGATGTGGATGCTTTGTCGTCAGCGGTCGATAGGGTGGTGCGCGGTGTCTCTCGCATGAGGCGGTGTTCGAGCGTCCATCGTGGGAGAGGGGTGGGTTCGTACCGCGATGTGAGTCTTTCTGTGATGGTCCGGAGGGCGGATCGGTCTGAGTTGGGGGGGAGGAAGTAGAGACTGCCTCGAACGATTAATCACACTTCATGGATCTGTTATAAAGGTAAGGGCATCACCTTACCCGGTCACTGTCATTATTTGGACTCACATGTCGACAGCCACCGTGCCATTCTGTCATGTTGTCTTCGGGCACGACCGCATTAACTTTACGCCTAAATTGAGCGCCGGGTGCTAAAGCGGCCCCTATCAAGCTTCCCCTGTCGAGCTCCCCCTTTCTCTCTATCGATAACAAGCTTGTCGAGCTTTGACTCAGGCCGGTTCCAATGGCGTCGAAAAGATCTACAAACTCTTCGGTACAGGTTGACCTATGGTTAGGTCACTCAAAAAGACAGACTCGGACCAGGTATAACCAGGTGGACGTCGAATATTGTACACATTCCAGGTTCTCCGACTGTCTAGAGGGGAGACTAGGTCGATGGAAGCCCCTTTCTGCAGTCATTCGTCATCGATTACTCCCTCAAAAAGGGTTCAAAGACTTACAAGCTCCAAGATCGGGAGAGGTCCATCAGAACAGGTCATTTTTAGTGCCGTCGAGCGGGGATCCGGAATATGTTGTTCATTCGCCGATGGATTCCCATCAGTTGCCTGGCCTCGTGCATGATCTTCACCTTTTGGTACCTTTCCCGCGCCAGAAGCCTGCAAATACCTCCCTCGACGGGTAGCGAGCCCATAACAGGAGGATCACCCTTCAATCGACACGGCAATGGGACATTCCACTGGACCAAGGCGGAAGAACACTATCCAGTAAAATCAATGATTCCCTTACCTTCTGGACTGCCCGTCAAGATTCCCCAGATTCAGCACGATTTCCCACGAGAAACACATCAAGCAAGATCGATCCGGGAGGAACGGCTTCATGCTGTACGTGCGAGCTTCCTGCACAGTTGGGAGGGCTACAAGCAGAATGCGTGGATGCACGATGAGGTAGCTCCGGTAACGGGAGGGTACCGGAATACGTTTGGTGGCTGGTCTGCAACATTGGTTGATACTTTGGATACGCTCTGGATTATGGGCCTCAAAGGCGAGTTTGAAATGGCGCTCAGGGATGTTGCAAACATCGACTTCACAACTACCGACGAAGGGACCCTCAACGTCTTTGAGACCAATATACGCTACTTGGGTGGGTTGCTCAGCGCATACGACGTCAGCGAGGGCAAGTACCCTATTCTACTCGAGAAAGCGAGCGGCCTGGGCGAGATGTTGTACGCTGCCTTCGACACGCCGAACAGGATGCCGATCACTCGGTGGGACTGGAGATCCTCAGCCATGGGCAAAGCTCAAGAAGCAGATGAAACTGTTCTCGTAGCCGAGATCGGATCGCTTACACTCGAATTCACCCGACTCTCCCAGCTCACAGGAAACTTGAGATACTATGACGCGGTGCAGCGTATCATGAACGAGTTCGAAAGATCCCAGCAGAAAACCAAGCTGCCCGGGATGTGGCCTCTAATCATCAATGCCCGGAAACTAATCTTCGACTTCTCGACCTTCACTCTCGGCGGCATGTCTGACTCATTATATGAATACCTACCCAAGGAGCACCTCCTTCTCGGCGGTCGCACCCAGCAATATCGCAAGCTATATGAAGCCTCCATCAACGTGATCAAGAAACACATCTTCTACCGGCCCCTAACGCAAAACAACCAGGACATCCTCCTCTCCGGCAGCGCCCGCGTCAACATGATGGAGAACGTCATCCCCGAACCGCAAGCACAGCACCTCGCCTGCTTCACCGGCGGCATGGTCGGCCTCGCGGCCAAGATCTTCGAGAGGCCCGACGACCTCGTCGTCGCCCGTAAGCTCGTCGACGGCTGCATCTGGGCCTACAACAACACCGCCACGGGAATCATGCCGGAAACCTTCCACACCGTCAGCTGCGACGACCCGACGGACTGCGAGTGGGACGAACGCAGATGGCACTCTGCCGTCGCGAGCCGGCAGACGCAGACCGAGGCCGCCGCCGGCACCGCCACCATGACGACCCTCACGGCCGATCAGCGCGTCGAACACAGCATCAAGTCGAAAAAGCTCTCTCCGGGTTTTACGGATATCGGCGATAGGCGCTACAGTCTCAGGTAAAGTGACCAACCGACCCTCAGCATCCATGAAACTTCCCCACAAAAAGGAGCCCGGAACCCCAACCCCCAAAGGCTAACACCACCCATCCCGGACCACCACAGGCCCGAAGCCATCGAATCCATCTTCATCCTCTACCGCCTCACGGGCGACGCCTCGCTCGCCGACCACGCCTGGCACATCTTCCAGCGCATCCAGCAGCACACGCGCACACCCATCGCCAACGCCGCCATCGACGACGTCACGAGCCCGCACCCGGCCCACGTCGATTCCATGGAGAGCTTCTGGACCGCCGAGACGCTGAAGTATTTCTACTTGGTCTTCAGTCCGCCGGGCCTCGTTAGTCTGGATGAGTTCGTGCTGTGAGTCCTTCCAGGGTTCCCTTTGGTGGTTTTTTGTCTTTGTTTGGGGGAGGGAAGGGGAAGGGGGTTTTGGTGCTGTGTTGGTTTCGGGTTCGAGTACAGGACAGAGAGAAGCTGACGGGTTGTGGACGCGACGGTAGGAATACGGAGGCGCATCCGTTGCGGAGACCGGTGTGATGGGAGGGTAGGCATGGGAGGGGATGGGGAGGGAAGGGAAGGCTCGGACGGAGGGTTCGTGGTCTGATGTATAAGCAGATTTCTGGGCGCGGGGCTGGCTTTCAGGTTTCGAATGGGATGGGCGGTTTAGATGGGTGTTACTCTTGGGGTATATGTATATTTGTATATGTGTGGGGAGGGCTGGATCTAGATGGAAAAGATCGAACGGTAGAACGGTAGTGGATATCGTAGGACTTAGACGGCCTTTATCGCAAACGGCTTTGGCTCTACTCGTTCATTCACCTGATCTGTTGTACTTGGACTAGGCTTGGCTATGGGGTAAGGATTGGTACGATGAGTTGTGCCACCCGGAGAAGGCCAACATAAAAGGATAGGAGCGAGAACCGGCATGGGGACGCGACAGCAACTAGGGGGCGGCTTCCGGATGTTTGTCCGAAGCCGACTGTTTACATCGCGAGCGGAAATGGAGATGTTTAGCTAAAAGAGTAGGGCAGGGCAGGGCAGGGTGCTTCAGGTTTGCAACGATCCAGACTGCTAAGCCGGTACACGCGCCGCGAGAGCGCAAAGGAAGCCGAACGGTTCCGCATGAGGGGGAAACTGGCGACTCAAGGAACGGATTGACGAAAGCGTTCTGGAGTGAGGTTACTTCCGAGAGATTGCGTGTTTGTAGACGGGAGCGTGAGGGACACGGCGGTATTGAGGCGTGGCGACGGGGAGGGATGGGAGACATTGTGACGGCTTAATGGATGGTCTGAGATTTCACGGTGTGTACTGATGCAGAAGTGATTTTGCTGGACTTTAAACTCCAAGGCGGATGATATGTTTGTTGAGGTATAGTATTGGTCGACTGTTTCGTTAGAAAGATGACGGTTAAAGAGAAGAGGACTATGGAAGTGATATGCTTTCTAGCAATGGGAATGAGATAACTGAAGGGGAGAAGGAGTGCGTGCTGAGGTCCACGAAGTAAAATGTCCTTAATGTAACGTTCACGAGGCCATGCGAGCCTCATGGCAGCACAGGTCATGAGGTCACCCCTTTGCAGTCATTCGGACGGATGAAGACAGGAGAGCAAGAACAAAAGCACAGGAAAGCGCTCCATCCTCAGACAGAGTAAGACCGCCTGTCATAATCCAATTGTGAAAATTGGAATTTGTCAATCGCAGAATGAAAGAGGTACTGAATAGGGTCGGCAGATGTGAGGTAAACTGTTGTTCTATTTTGGGTCAATGAATAAGCGACGGAAAGAGGGAAATCTCGGGTGAGAGTGCTGCTTCTTCGAAGAGAAAAGACAGTCCCAGACATAGCTCTTAGTGCTGTAATTGCTGCAGTTGTTAGTCGAAAAGCAAGACTCTAGGTGACCAGAGGCATCAGGGGAGTCGAGATGTGAGGTTCGCTCCGTAGAGTCAATGATCAGCACAGGGAGCAGATGTTGGAGGACCATGATTCCGAGTCTCCATCCTCCGGCAGTATAAAAGCGGTGACCATGACTTTTGGGCGGTAAAGCATGGGGCTATCATGATAGAAAGCGGAAGACAGAGTCATGTATGCGGGTGAGAGTTATTAGATGTGCAGTTGCTCCGTTCGAGTCGGTTGGCGCATCCAGCTAGCGAAAGAGGAAGCGTACCAAAATCCTGCATGTCCTGGTAGAACGAGGTCGCTGGTCAAAGCGCGGGGTGGATCTGGAGCGGGCCATTGCAGTTGCCTAAAGTAGATGTCGTGTAAGAACCTGAGGTTCATCTGGCCTGACGGTCGATCATCCCGGATCTCGCATCCCGCACCCTGCCGAGGCCCACCCCACCATGCAGAAGCGGGTATTACTGGAATCCACAGGTTCGAGGGAAGGTCTGGAGAGTGTTCAATGTCTGCTGATAATATTTTGTTTTTGTCAATAAGTGAGGCGAGATAGAAGCCAGGGACATAGGATTCGCGGTGCATGAAGAAGGGTGATAAACATGTACGGAAAGTTGGGAAACGGTATCCGTCCCATGGTTCGTGTGAGACAGTCCCGGGGTCGACTGGGGTCTACTCTCTTGTGAACCGATTGGAACGAGATCGATGGTAAAGGATAGAAGATGTGCTCGTCCCATGTACCGGGACAGACATAGTGAAAAAGCGCTATAGCAGTCATGCAGATCAGACGATCAGTGGAAGACCCAGTTCCCTTCCTAGGTATGAAGATGCACTAGCAAATGAATGATGAACCCATCATTGCCAACGATGCAATTGGGCCGATAGAGCAATGTATTACAGATGAGACTGGTAAAGAAGAACAGTTTCCTCTTTCGAAGAAATGAAAACATATGGACGCGTCCAAGCCCACCATGAGGTGACATGTGCAGAGGTGACATGGGAGCACTCGAGTTTTACCAGGTTTCGACCATCAGCCTCCTGTTGTGCGTGGGTGCTTCTGGTCTGGGGGGCATTGTGTATGGTAGGCTTATAGGGCTGCTACATCACACCCGTTCGGGAAACACTTGCAGATTCTTGTACATTATTGCCGAATCGTGCTTACCGAATTCTTTTTGCCTTCGTGCTGTTGAACCGATACTGTATAAGGGTGAACACTCGGTGCAACGCGTGTGGGGTAGATTTTTGTAGGTTGTTGATGAAGCCTCCTAGGCGCTTGTACACCCATTCGATGTCGGCCATGGCCTGGTTCGCTCCATGTAAGGTCGCACCACGTATTCGGAATCATGGTGGTGTCTATGGATAAATCACGCAATGAAGCGCAATCAGCAGCCTATCATTTCAAAGTCCAGTGTCTGCATGAACATCGAAGTGTTCTGTAAGGGCACGTTGTGGGGACACGTTCATGCTGAGTGCTCAGGGCCAGTGAACGATCCAGAAGGTCCTTCAGCAGACCACCCACGTTGGTCACCGGCGGTGGTCAGCAAGGCGTGTTTGTGCAACTCGGACCCCAGTAGGCCTTTTTGCATACAAGTCCGTTTTTGTCGCAACGATACATCATGATGTAGAGTACAAGAGTAGCGGCACCCTACGTGACACAGCACAAGCGGTAAGAAACATCAGTGCATAACAGTAGTCATGGAGATCCGAGGGTAGCTGATGTGTAACACTTACTTCGTATATCTGCAACCCCCACGTTCTTTCCATCCCACTGCGGCCCCCCCGCTGCATCCGATGAGCTAACTTAAGGCGCATAGAAACAGGAATTTATACAGACCAAACAATTCCGCTTTGACTCACCCATGGCAAGAAGCATCATTGGTGTGCAAGTGGACCGGGGTGTGACACCATAGTCTCGAACCAGATGCCCGGGACGCGGGAGCGCGCGGGAATGGGAGAAAAAGGTAAAAACAAACATGTGGAACGATGGGTCATTTCACCATGAGGTGGAAACTCGATGCCGCTGTAATGGAGCAAGATCGCGCCCCCTGTGAACTTACTTTGTATTTGATATAGTTGTCTTATTCTCGGCGACTAATTCTACCCTGTGTCAATAGTGAAAGCAGGGACTCCAAATACCGGCGAAAATATACGGAACCGAAGAGAAGAGACGAGTCTGAGCGTGCCGAATTCAAGAAGCAGCCCAAGTCTATTGCCATATGAACCGTCCGTAACGGCATGGAAAACCCGAAATGACTAGATGCACCTTCAGCCAAATTGATTAGCTTTTCAAGCGTTCTGCTATGCTGCCGCATCCTCTGTACGCCTCCATAATACAGTATAATGCCTCGTACCAAAGATTCGAGCAGAGGAGGCCACAACGGGATGAAATTAAACGAGCAGAAGACGTCTATAAGCCCGCCTGAAAAAAATGAAAACCCAAAGGGAAATCGTGGTGTCACGTAATGTTGCCAACTAACTCACACGCTCTGGGATTTCACAAATGGGGAATAGAGATCCGACTCGGAGAATTGGGTGTCAAAAAGGGAAAGGAGGTCCACGTCAACATAGGGATTGGCTCTGGACCTAAGCAAAGGATTGCCTCCAACGTAGAGCTGGCTGTCTTCGCTGGGGTTCTCCTCAACGTTATATCTCTCGATTGGTGGCGTCCATGACTTGAGATCCTGACGATGAAAATTCGCAGCGTAGATGCCGTCATTGTGGGCTGGATCTTCCGGCTGACTAACGGCGGCTTGGTCCCTTCTCCAGTACTCAAAAACTAGCCGTGCCCATGCCTCATTGTCCAGGTAGCGGTCACCGAAGGCCATCAAAATCGCCTTGTGGTGTGCACGTTCTACCGGGGAATTGTTCAGGGTGTCCAGTATCCATCGGTTGATCCGTGCCCTTGTGCTCGCGAAATCATTGCGGAGGTTAGGGACCACCCCGTCGCTCTGATGTTCGGTAAACAGTGCAGGTGACTCGTTGCACATCGATCGATGTTGGCGATCCCAATTGAGACTAGCATCCGCATTGAGACTAGACACTGCGGGCAATGACGGCTCTGGAACTAGGGAACCTTCTTCGAATGCCTTTTGTCGCAAGAGCTGTACATCTGTTAGAATATGGCTGAGCTCTTGTACAAGCTCCGTGCTATGTTTGTGGAAATCATTCAAGAAGGCTTGATCAGGGGGGCAGAGATCCAGGTTGACTCGATCACGAAGCCGCTCCTCCTCCAGGTACTGTTCACGCTCAAGACGGAGATCCTCAAGCCTTTCCTTGATGATATTCGCATCGCCGACACGGGATACATACTCCTCAAGCGCGGGCTTTCTGGGCTCACGGGTCGCCGCGAAGCCGTCGTTGAGCGAATTGAGGGAGCTGAAAGATGATGGAACGCTTCCTCTGTCATCGGGGCTAGCGTTGCCAGCGGAGAAAGTTGCAGGGTAGAGGCTATAGAATCGCTTCTCTTGATCGTTCAAGTCAAATTCTGCCGCGTCGTTTGCATCCTCCTCCTGATTGTAGTCGTCCTCCATCGGCCCAAGTAGATCGCGTGCTGCTTGCACCTCCTGGTAAAGTCCGGCAAGAGCTCCTTTGTCGACAGTCTGATCGTGTTCCCAAAACTGGCGGATCGCCCTGATGAATTGCGCATCAAGATCGTTCGCGTGGGTCCGCTCCTCGCGCAATTCATGACGCTTTTCCTTCAGTCGGAGCCTGTTACTGACCACCTTTTCTCTCAACTCTGCGATCTTCCTATGTGCCTTCCTCAACCTCCGAGACCCAGTCCCGTTCCGAGGTCGTTCCGGCACGTCTGAGTGAGTTGCTGCGGTCAGGGACCGAGCTGGTGGTGACGGAAAGCTTAATGATAGCCCACGGAGCGCCAGACCTTTATGCTGCTCAACTTGTGACTCGAGCAAGCCTAGCCCTGCCTGATCGGTCATGAGATAGGATCGACTTCTCCCTGACCTGCTCGTTAGCCGTCAGGGACATGTCTGGATCCCTAGAGACCCCTCCGTTGGATGCTCGGTGCCTCCTAGACCGTGTCCCGCAGCGTGTTCAAACACGGTTTCGGGAGAATGTATGGACCTGTAAACTCCGAACTAGCTGCAACCATTGATTATTACGCTACTAAACGGTGAGATTGGGAAAAGCTCAAATAACTAGTAAGCAAAGGAACGGGACAAATGTGAAAAAGCTTTTGGGTAAACGACGCAACACAACAGCTTGCTTCTGGAGGAGTTGCAGATATGCGACATTCTCCCGGCCACGACGGCTCCATTAAGAAAGCTACGGACAGCTGTCCTATCCTGGGAGGGGGAGCCCCCTTTCTCCGACGGCTTATGCGTTTGCAACTTTGAGTGGTTCGAACGATAGCTTGGATTGGCTCTGGGGGGGTATGTAGAGTACTGAAAGAATGTGAATGTGACGCAAGGCAAGGCAAGGCAAACCGCCGCAATCAATTTATCAAAAATAAAAATAATAATAAGATAAAATAAAATAAAGGAAAATCCGTTATTTCTTTGTGCTCAGTCTTCCCGAAAGGCCGAGAGGGGATCCTCCATCGGTCATTCTTCACTTTCCAGGTTGTTGTATTCTCTGACCAGGAGTAACTTACGGCCAAGAAGGCATTGGGGGTTGGGGGTCAAGGCTCAGGCTTTGTCGAGGTCTGAGCGAGTGTAAGGCGGCAATGCAAAATGCAAGATGCAAGCGAGCCGAGACAGCATCAGCATAACATGCCACATTTACCTTCCTTACCTACTGTACCTATACCTACTAGGTACCTTCCTTACCCAACTTTACAGTACCATCCGGAGAGTACAAAAGCTCGAGGTCGCGTTGTTGTATCAAGGTTCAATTCCCATGTCCATTTCGAAGGCGGTGTGACAATTACTCGAGCAATAAAGATGTACTCTAGGGTATCATCGGGCTGAAGGGCGCCAAAGTCAGTACCATAGTAACACCAGGTTATTGGGAGAACTCCTTGGAAAGAAATAGAAAAAACAATCTCAGAACACCTACCAGGCGCAAAGGTGGTATCGTGGTTGGTGTGGGGGTTTATCCATCCTCAAATGAATGCGTGCCACCTTCACATTATTGAGTGATTTGCGGTCCTTGGAAAGCCAGTCATCTTTTACAGATTCTGTGGAAACATCCCCGCGCCACTCAGGGTGGTGTCAGGGTGTAGTGTGGTGGATATGATCCTTCGAAGCATAGATGACTTAGGCGCAAAGGTTTGCAGTTCGTTTTATTGCCTGAACGGCTCTGTTGTGTATTGTTGTGTCGGCCGCCTTTGATATGTACGAAGTACCAGGTATAAGCAGCAGTTGCTAAGGTGAGTAAGGTAGGTTTATGTTGGAGGGGTGTTCGCCAAAGCTATTCTTGGATTTCCCGCCTGGATGGAAGAAGGAGACAACTAAAACGGTCTCCTACGTGCTGATCCTGATCCGTGACTGGCTGGGATAGCGGCCAGGGAGAACCTCCGGTACCAATTCAGGCCTGTGACAAGACTGTACTTGATCTTGACTTTCCACACCACCTTCTTCGGTTTCCCTCACAGTCGGCAGACGGAAAAACACGTACTTCGTACGGCCCAGGAGGTCATTGCTTGCCATTGCAGCCCACTCGCTGTCCATTCCGTCCTCGAGTGCGTCGCTGCACTAAGCTTTGGCGAGTGTGGACCATTGCGCTTGTTCGTCTGCGGTGCGCCATGGCTGCATATGCATTGTATCATCACCGTGATGCCCTACCTGAACCTGAAGGTAGAGACTCACGAGTGATGGTATGCTTATGTTTTTGATATACTTCTGGCGTCCGCTGAGCCTCACAGACGTGGCATTTGCAACTACATAATGCCATGACTTCGGTCTACCATGGGAGGTGTTTGCAGCGTGATGCCGAGTGCGCTGGCCATGGTCTGAACCTGCCGTCACTATGTCAGGATCCCAAAATCCATGGTTGTGGAGCAACGAATACCAAGACCACTATCGTATCGCTGCGGACGCCTATGGTAGGCTATCAACTCTCTCCACTCTCTTCCTCAAGGTGGAGCTTCCTTTCGAGCACAAAACACGTCCTGACAGGGAGGTGTCCATCAAGGTCGACAACAGACGATATGGTATAAATCAGAAAGGTATGCGGTCCAACGATACCATGCTCAAAGTGCCGTCCATTCCGATAGGATGCCGTATGGCAACGATGCTCACAGGCCTTAGTAGTACCCCCAGGCAGGCTCCGATAGCGACTGGGGCGCAGTACCAGACACCATCGCCGTACATATATACGCAGGTGCAGTCCCCACAAAGCAGCACATTCGGGTTCGCAGATTCCAGCTATACCTATGGCCCATCGAGTAGGTGGCTTGACTCGTTATTCAAAATCCATTCGCTGACCCCATTGTAGGCCGGGAGGGACAGGCTTTCGCGCCACCGCAGAGTGCGAATGGAGAGGGAGTCGGGGGCCCCTCAAACTATACGGAAGACGTCTTCTCAAATTCCACCAGAATAGAAGGTACAAATACATCAGGGGACGCAGAGTGCTTGGATCCGAGTAGGTGTCCAGAAGAGGAAACAGGACACTGAGATCTCATGTGCTACAGGTTATCAGCTGGTGAACGACAGAGATGGGTTCTTCACAACTGGCAGGGTAAGGTCGATCTGCTGGCACTGTTGAACCACACTGAGGAATAAGGTCTTCTCCATGCTCTACATCGAGAACGCAGGAGCAACGGCTCCGCCAGGCTCTGCAGGTATTAGCGTGGTGCAATACGGCGAGAAGGCCTACGCTCAGATCCGTCGTTTCATCGTCGTCGAACCGAAAAAGCGACAGCACTGGTCCAAGTGCATGTACGTATCATTCTGGATCGAGGTTGGAAGCCTAGCTGACAGCTATTAGTTGTATCACCACTTATGGTGGGCGAGCCACGACAAAGAAAGGCATAGACCCGAAGGAACACACCATCATCTACTCGGGAATCGGCCCTCCCCAAAAGTTGGAAGGAGAGAAAGGGCTACACAAAGAACCGCTTCGCGTTGAACTCGTGGATAACTCGCAAAAGCTGGACCCACGGAGTAGGGTTGATTTCGGGAGAACGTTCAACATTCAGCACAATGTCAAAGTCAAAGAGGTCGGAGTGCTCGCTCAGCAGGATATGCACAAATTGATCTTGTATTGGAAACAGCACCACTGACCAGACGCTTGGGATCACGTCGCGACACCGGATCCATAGGTACAAGGTCCTCTAAACCATATACGTCGAGCGATCAGGCTTTCCATGAATCAAGTTGATAGCCGACCTCTTCTGGGGTCGACATATGTCGGCAGTTGATATCGCCAGCTCTTTATTTACTTTTGGCTTCATTCCCTTCATTAAGTTTCCCAAGACTAGGCACGGAAGTTGCACTCCTGGCTAGAGATTCCCTTGGTTCTTGCATTTACGTTGTTCCTTCATGAATGAGCGCTTGGGCGAAGTCAAGGACTCCCCGCCGTGAGGGACGCCTTCTTAGAGCTCTCCCCTTGTTTCTAGGGTAGACGGGACCGAACTGTCTGTATTGCTACAATTCTCATCAGAGCTCTCTTTGAATCTGTTTGTACTCTTGCAACCAGTTGGAATAATATAGAGAGCATATCAACGATAAGCTCGGACGATGCATTGATTGAATAGCTCAGCGCCGCAGTAACGTTGCTGCTCGTGATGGTCGTCGTACAAGGAGCTCGCGATTGCGCTAAACTAATCAGGCTAAAGTAAACCTAAAATGTGTCGTTGACAGCCTTAAGGTACCGCCTTGCGGCTCTGCCTCTGGCAAAAGTTAACAATACCGATTCGATGTACTGTCCTTTATACCTTACTCGACGAGTGTAAAAGAGAGAGACAATTATCTGAGTGTCTTCCTCGCACTTTTGCAGACCAAGACTCTTCCGGCACTTCAGAGGAACAAGATGAAACGGAAACTCAACGATGACGACGTCCCGATTGGCACCTCTTCTGAGCCGTCGAAGACCATGGAGCCCACTTTTGTGGACCTTGGGCTGGATGCGCGACTCTTACAAGCAATAGCGAAGCAGAACTTCTTGAAGCCTACCTTAGTGCAATCCAAAGCAATACCCCTGGCGCTGGAAGGCAAAGATATCTTAGGTGAACTTCCGGCTTGCTTCAATGCGCTTAGGTTTTGTTTAACATAAGTATTACTGTAGCCCGGGCAAAGACTGGTTCTGGCAAGACTGCCGCATATGTTCTCCCTATCCTCCAGGGGATCCTGAAACAGAAAGCTGTAAGGTTACGACTGGATAACCCCGAGATCATACTGACAATGTGCTCCAGGCGTCGCATGCGGTCGCAAACGTCTCCGCACTCATTTTAGTACCCACAAGAGAACTCGCAGAACAAGTCTCCAAAGCGGTGGCTTCCTTCTCTACTTTTTGCGCCAAGGATATCCGGGTTGTCAACCTAACACACAAGGTGTCCGATGCTGTCCAACGCTCTCTCCTCGCCGAGTCTCCTGATATCGTCATTGCTACACCGGCTCGTGCTTCGCTAAATATCAATACCTCCGCTCTGTCTCTCGAGAACTTGGCGTATCTGGTCATAGACGAGGCAGATTTGGTATTGTCCTACGGCTACGATGAGGACCTGCAAAGCGTCTCAAGATCAGTACCCAAGGGCGTCCAGGCTTTCCTTATGAGTGCCACCCTGACAACAGAGGTGGAGAAGATCAAGGGGCTTTTCTGCAGGAACCCGGCGGTGCTCCGGCTCGAAGAGCATGATGATGACGGGGGAGGCGTTAGTCAATATGTTGTGAGGTATAATCGTCTCTCCAATCTTCTTTTGTCGGTAACTAAGACGTGGTAGATGCGCTGAGGACGAGAAGTTTCTGTTGATATATGTCATCTTCAAGCTAAAGCTGATCAAAGGCAAATGCATTGTTTTCGTTGCGGATATCGATCGATGTTATCGCTTGAAGCTGTTCCTGGAACAATTCGGTACCAGAAGCTGTGTCTTGAACTCGGAGCTACCAATAAATTCCCGCACACATGTCGTTGAAGAGTTCAACAAGAACGTCTACGACATTATCATCGCTACTGATGAGAATGAAATTCTTGGGGACGAAGCACCTAGCCAAGGTTCCACTAGTGAGAAGAGCAACGGTAGAAGCCCTCTGGAAGAGCCAGAATCAGAGCCAAGTAAGGCAACCGTAGTGGATGAAGACGTCAAAGACGTCAAAGTACAGTCTGGAGTGGACAAAGGTCACGACATAAACGAACCTGCCAGGAAGAAGTGGAAACAAGCGAAGAAGGACAAAGAGTACGGAATTTCGCGTGGCATAGATTTCCAGGACGTCTCGTGCGTTCTCAACTTCGATTTGTCCACAACGTCTAGATCGTACACTCATCGGATTGGAAGAACTGCACGAGCCGGAAAGACCGGAATGGCGCTTTCCTTCATCGTACCTACTGATTCATACCGCAAACATAAGCCAACTTCCTCCCCAACCGCAAAGCATGACGAAGCTGTCCTCGCAAAGATCATCAAAAATCAGGCCAAGAAGGGCAACGAAGTCAAACCATACGAGTTTGACATGAGGCAAGTGGATGCGTTCCGCTATCGCATGAGCGATGCATTACGCGCTGTGACGCGGACGGCCGTTCGAGAAGCACGTACGCGAGAGATAAGGCAGGAGCTACTCAAAAGTGAGAAGCTCAAACGTCATTTTGAAGAGAACCCTGATGATTTGCGCCACTTGAGGCATGATGTCGAGCTCAGAGCGGCAAGAGTCCAACCCCATCTAAAACATGTGCCGGACTATCTGTTGCCCGCGAATAAGAGCAGAGGGATTACGAATGGAGATGCTGGATTTGTGGGACTGCAAAGGGTCGCGGAGAATAGGATCAGGAAAGCAAGGATGAATAAGAAGATGAAAGGCAGAGGAAAATTGGCTGCAGGGAAGAAACAGGACCCTTTGAAGACCTTCAATGCGAGAGGGCGAAGATAAGCTTAGATGCGCCGCTGACTTAGCCGTGGCTTCATTTATCATTGACCATCGAGCTCACATATGTGCCTGTCCGTGGCATGATGCGTTGCCCTTCACTGTGCTGACGATGCTAGGCTTTGTTAAGTTACGAAAGATATGCTTATAATACACTTGTGAACCCCAAATCCTTAGACAGCTCTAGATACTCGATTCATCATCGGTGAACGGTTTGAGCTCCAAACTCAACTGTGAGTGCAAAAGAAGCTCTTTTTACTATTTCAGCAGGCCTTCTGCACTATTCTGCGTGTATCAGCCCGATCTGATTGCCACCAAAGGAAGCTAAAGAAGTAAGGAAGAAGTAATCCGATGAGCAGCAGGGAAAACCAAGTCAATAGCCACAAACACGGCCCTATCAGTCTTCCCAACTACGTACCCATCGATCCTTGAGCCCTTTCCTTATCCCCACTGACGCTACAGGTTATATCACCAAGGTTACTCCCTAATCACTAAATCATTCCACAGTGACCAATCGACAGATACTGATACGAAAGCCACGTACTCGTCCCTTGCTACCCTCTCAACCCATCTCAAATCGAGCTCTTTTGGTACCAAAAGGACACAAAAAAGCCAGAGACTCGCAAGCTCCGCATCCACCGCTCTGTCACCGACCCTTTCTTCTTCTGCTCAAGCTGCAAACAAGCCATCTGCTCGTGCTACAGGTGCGTTAGCCTCCCCTGCTGCGACCTTGTCGAGTCCAGCGTTGCTAGCCGTTGAATTTTCATCAACAACGGGAAAGAACAAAAGTACACCCTTCGGTCACAGACCAAGGACACTTGATTCAGCTGGCAACATACAGTCACAGCCTTCCCATATTCTTGGAGCAATCCAGAGGACTGTAGTCGACGGCGAACGCGGAAGTAATACGGAGATCCATATCGAGCTTGACAAACCTCCGGCTCTTGACAGCGGGCGACTGCCCGCAATCAGCATGTCTGAAGCACCAACGGTTTTGCCGCTGCAGTCTAACTGTTACCGTATGGGATTTGAGGAGACAATCTACAAGTATGAAATCGTCTGCGAATCGTCCAGTGTTCTCGCAAAGGGCGAGAGAAAATTAGTGGAGAAGGCTTTCCTCGAAGAGCTTTGTATCGGACACCAGAGGGTAGCATAGCATTTATCGACGCACATACGTTCCTGACATCGAAGCTATATCACGGCCTGGAGAACTACACCTTCGTCGGTACAATCAACCGCCGGCTCGTGAAGTCTGATCCGTCCTTTAGGCCCATCTTCCTCAAACAAGACGATGGAGAAGCCGGAATTGTCACCAAGGTGTGGAGTGCCTTCGTTAAAGGCACCTGCGGGGGACGACGTACTGTTACATAAGAGCATGTCTTTCCAGAACGAAGGGGCCAATATCGGCTCTCAACTCATAGCGGTCCGCGCAGTTGCTGAAGTAGAAGAGTTTGATCCCGCAGTCCTTCGATCTCTCAGCAAGGCGAAAGATCAGTCGGAGATAGCCAGATTCACCAAGGCTTAAGGAAGCCTTACATCTATGGGTAAGGCAGACAAAAACACGCCTAATTTGTCCGACTCTCCACCGCTGGTCGTGCACGGCAGCAAAGTGTATGATTTCACGGCGGCTGGAGACTATCTGGGCTATGGTCTAGAGTTACGAAGTGGTGCCAACAACGCAATATGGACGACGCCCCAGAAACTCTTGCGTGCTGTATTACCTTGTCACCGGGTATTTTATAGTCCTATCACAGTCTCCAGATTCATTGAGGAACATCTTCCAGGTTCCATCTTCACGTCGACTGGAGTCATAGCTACCATCCAAGCTCTCCTGAGGGGCTTGAAAGTTCGAATCCAACGCTCGGACAGAGAGGCGAGGATTGCTACTATTTCGGGAATAGCGAACACTACGCCTGCGGAGACCTTCTTCGATTTGCGGAATGCTGATGGTTGTCGAGTCATCAGTGTATTGGAATACTTCACCAAAAGTCTGTCTCTTTCACTAGCATCGAACCGTGAGGCTGACATTCGATCTAGATAAAAGTATTCCGATGACACACCCCAACCACCCATGCTTGATCGTCGGGTCCGAAGAGAGACCGCAGTTCTTTCCAGCCTCCATCTGCGAGATCATTCAAGGGCAGAGCTTTAGGCACCCGATACCGAATGAGGCGCTCGTGAAGGTTAATGAGTTCAAGAAGATCAGCACACATAAAGTCAACCCTTCTTCAAGGCTTAGTGGGGATCAAAATCTGGTTAATCTTATCAGTGAGGCGTCGTCACTCGGTGCGCTGTCACTGCACAGACATGGAGTCGGCGGCCTCTCTCTAAATCCGGAGCAAGTTAGGTGTCAGAAGGTTTTCAAAGCTGCGCCATATCCCCCTCTCACCTTGAGCGCCTTCTCCAGAACCAATTTCAGAGTCGTGTTCGTCGAAGTCGGCAATGCTCCAGCAATGTCAAAAGCGGTGGAAGCAAGCTGCGGGCTTTGAAACTCGGCGACTCACTATGGGACGGTAAATCTTGCACCGTGAAGAAGTCTGTTTCCATCGAGAGTTGGCAGAAAGACCTCGACGGCATTCTGAACTTACAAATCGGCCTAAAAACATGTGATGCTGTCTGCGGCGGATCCACCAATCTACCACAACCATTCATCATTGCCTTTATCGAGGATGGTCATGGAAACCAACAGACCCATAGTAAGATTAAGCATCTCTGCGACCTGAGACTTGGTGTTCAGAGCTGCTGCGTCAATCTAGCCACCTTAGAGAAGATACACCAACGGAACACCGACAATGGCATTGATCGCTATGCTTGCTCGCTGCTTCGCAAGATGTTTGCCAAACTAGAGAACGGAACTGATGATGCCGACCCTGAACATCCGATGGTGACTTCGATTCCGAACGCAACCTTGCTTGTGGGTGCACACGTGGCTGCGGTGTCCGTGAGCCCCATGGCGGCGACAGAGCAAGGTGTCATTGACGGCGGGCAGACATATTGTATCACACTCTCCCCCAAGCCGACTGGCTCTAAGGGCGCGTACAGGATTACCACTATGTTGAAGAGAGCTTACAGTCCAGTAAGTATCCACTCTGTCATACCAGTACACGAGCCCCTTGTAGTCGTGGCATACTAAATTCTGCATAGGAGACTCTAGGTCTGAGTATCCTTCTTAAAGCGCATCTTGACGAGCATGAGAAGCATCGCGTACAATTTAGTACCCTCTCTCGGCTTGTGTTCTATCGCTCCGGAGTTATCAATCCGAGCAAAGACAGCACTTGTGCCAAGTCAGCTCCTGGTGTTGACTTCCGACCAGAAATACGGGTACCAAGATATGCCAACTCGGATAATCGGAACTCTAGCCTTACGCCAAGGGGTAGAGCTGGGTCTGTGATGACGGACTCCCAGGAACCCAACTCTAGAACTGAAGGCCAAAGCTCCATGAACAGTACCGAGAGGGACGACATAATTACTATCACTGCAGCTGATGGAAGCACTCGACGCTATGCAGAAGATAGATCTCAAGGACGAATCAGAATGAGGGACGTCATCAACGGACCGTTATCAGAAACCCCTAGTCTGCCCCGTTACGCAGAGACAGACCCTCCCGAACGGCACAACAGATTCTGTGAAACAGCGCTGCGCGAGAATCTCTTCCAAAAGGAAGCGGAACGGCTGGAGTCAGCCATCAGCTCCAGGTACCCGTGTGCCAGGCTCTTCTACGTCTCTGTCAGTTCAAACACCAAACTGAGGCTTTACCGCACCATCGGCCAAGCTTTGGTGAAAAATCGTTCTGAATCTGACAAAGCGTTGAATAATGTCAGCTGGGTCGCCTCTGATGGCATCACCGATCCTAATGACAACGAATGGTTTATGTTGGGAAATTTCACTGGCACACAGATCCAGAAGCCTTTGCAACTGAAATGGCATAACATGGGGACTTCCCGTAAAGCGAGCAGCTCGGCGAATGATATCAGAAAGAACTACGACGATGTAAGTCGCTTCCTGACGAGACTCTCTCTCTCCGCGAGTTACCTGCGCTGATACTCGCTGGGACCGACAGGCATTCGATGCATCCTACGACTACCCACTCGGTCTGGCCCGGAGTAAGATGGTAGCACCAATTTACTTCGCACGCCTCGTAAGTCCATCCTCGTCGCGTTACTCCAAGACGTCCTTCGAGCACTAACCTTCCTTGTCCCGCTTCTACAGGCTACGAAACGTGCGTTGCTGCTGATGGATCGGGACGACTACACTTCGAATACGGCGCCGTTCAAGTTACGTCCTGTAAACCCGGCGTTGAGGGACACGCTTTATTAATATTACATCTGATTATTGTTACTTGCCTTCTGGATTGGCTCTAGCTCCACTTCGTTCTTGCTGGATCTCTTGATCTGACTTCTTTGTGGATGAGCTGATAGAGGGAGGGGTTTGCAATTCAGAAGTAGTTTGTTAACGTTTACTATTATTAGCAAAATGGACTTGTGGCGATGGCACTCACACATTATGAGTAATTGATTGTCTCGCGATGTAAAGAACAGTAGAACCGGAATAATCAAGAAGAACCTGGATCAGATCAATTTGAGTGAAGATCCCTTACCATACTTTCATGGCTCCTCAACTATATTTTGTTCAGTATGTCCTTGACATGACATCAACCGACTGACATCACTTTCGAGCTCTTCAAAACAAGCCAGCCAGCCCGTCAGCAGTAGAAGTCACAAAAGTCAAAGAGCATCGACCAACCCCGTCTATTCCACAATCATCTCGCCACCTCATTCTATGCCCAAGAAATTCCACAACCCCACCTTCAGCAAACCCGCCAGCTCAGCGCACCCCGCCCTAGCAACCTCGTCCTCGCCTTCCCGAGATGGCAATCCACGCCCGGACCCAGCGGGCTCACCTTCCGTCAACGACCTCCTCACCCACCTCCGCCGAAGCCAAGCCACCGGCAAAGGCGTCCGAGACGATGTTGCCCCCACCCGAACCGTCCACCCCTCGCTAAAAGCCATCCTCCAAGTCGCCGATACACCACCTCCGCGACCGAGACCGGGCATGCGGCCTGTAGGTGCTCGATACACCAGAGGGCCACCTGGACCGCCGCCGCCGAGGAGCTGGCTTACGTCGAGTACACATGCGCCGAAGCACCTGAGGGACCGCGCCAAGGCGGGGGGAGCTGCTGAGCGCGTCACGCCAGATCGACTGGACAGGTTACCCGGCGTGGAGTTTCCTGCGACGTCGTCGCTGCTACACCGCTGCCTGAAAGCGATCGCCGCGAACTGGAAATGGCACGTGCACTACGATCAGTACTACCTGGCGGGCGTGCCCGTGCGGATCAAGGCGCTGCTGCTCAGCTACATCGCCGTGTACGGCGAAGCCGGGAGTCTAGACATCGACGGTCTGCGACGCATCTTCCTAGACGAAAATGAGCTAGCCGGCGCGACGGGCAGCGAAGAGCTGACGTATCTCGACCTCTCGGGTGCCGTGGGCCAAGGCCTCACCTTCCGCCAACTCGACCACTACTTTTCCGACCCCGCCGCCGCCTCCGCAGTCCAACAACAACAACAACAACAACAACAACAACAACAACAACCCACAACACCCATCCCGTCACGACCCCTCGACTCCTGGGACTCGGAAGAACCCGACCCGGCAACCGGCATCCCCCCTCCCCTCCGAACAACCCGCTTCCCAAACCTGACCGCCCTCTCCCTCGCCCACCCCTCCACCACCGTCACCGCCTCCGCCTCCTGTCCGCGCCTCCTCCACTTCGCAACCGCCCACCTCGCCACCCTGACGCACCTCTCGCTCGCCTTCTGGCCGCCGCCCGCCCTCACGCCGCACGCCAACGCTAAAATCACCACGACCGCATCCCCCTACGCGCCCGTGCCCGTCTCCTACGGCTGCAGCGACTTCTACAGCGCGGCGTACGGCGCCGACGACGACTGGAGCGAGGCGGCCGGCGTGCTGATGCGGCTGAGTCGGGCGACGTATTGTCTGAAGAGTTTGGATCTGGAGGGGTGTGGGACTTGGTTGCCGGCGTTGAGGTGGGAGGGGGAAGGCGGTGGTGGTGGTGGGGGGGTGGAGTGGTGTGGTGGGTGGAGGGGGGTGGAGAGGGTTCGGGTGCAGGCGGGGTGGGTGCCGGGCGGGATGGAGGTTTTGAATGGTGGTGAGGAGGGAGGAGGTGCGCAGAAGGGAGATACGGGCGTGGTTGCGAAACGGGAATCGCAGATGGAGACGGAGTGGTGGGATGTTGAGGAGGAGAGGAGGAAGTATTATGCGCAAAAAGAAGTTCTGGCCTGGGACCAGGTGCGGATACAGGGAGAGGCGGTAGAGGCGTGGGTGAGGAAGAAGAGGAGGCTCGTCGGTGGTTTGCAGATCGAGTTTGAGACTGGTTGTGTGCGTCGGCGTTATGATAGGGAGTAGGTTAGATGAAAGGTTCTGTCAGGAGTCGGGTAGTGGTGTTCGACGTAATGGGGAGCTCTGCGATTTGTTTCATCGTCACATTACATCTTTACAGAGCTCTCCCTCAAGACTTCGGTGATAATACTAAGCATGCATTCTATCCATCGCTATCTATAAACTAGCGTCCAAAAGAACCCAAAAGAACCCAAAAGAACCAAACCGGGAGACCTCGAAGACCACAAAGTCCTCCCAAATGAGCGACGAAAGAAAAGGAAAATACCAAAATAGAGCGACCCCTCCACTCTCAATCCTCCGAGGTCATCCAAAACCACCCGCCCTCACAAAAGAAAGGTAAACCAAACCAAAAGGACCCCAGAGTCCAAAATCCTCCTAAACGAATGAAAGTAGGGAGACCCCCGAGGACAGACACGGAGTCCTCCGGAGAACCAAAAGAAAGAAAAAAGAAAAGAAAGAAAAACTTCACCAATCAGAGCCGCTGAGAGAATGGTCTCTCATACTGCCCCTCTCGTAGGCGTCAGCATCCCACAGAGATTCACTACCGGAGGTAGCGTCGTCCTCTGCAGCCGGGCCATCGGCCTGGCCCTCAGCGGCCGAAGTTTCATGATCAGGGCCCGCGGAGACGGCGGGCACCTCCAGAGGGGCGGGGCCTACCTCCTCCTCCTCCTCCTCTTCCCCATCACCACCCACCACCCTCCTCTCCCCCTCCCTCACAACCCCAAGCACCTTCCCCACCCCCCTCCACACCTTCCCCCCCACACCATCGTGCCCAAGGCCATCATGCTTCCTAACCATACGCTCCAAGACATACGGTCTGCGCACCGCCTCCCACTCCCACATCTTCTCCGCGTACCCCTTGACCCCCGTGTAGTACGCGTTGACGCCCGCCGCCGTCGGCTCGAAGCCTTGCGGCGGCCGGCGCAGGATCCAGGCCGCGGTGTCGATGTCCGCTTCTGCGGGCTCGAGGGCGTCGGCTTCGAAGTAGGTTGTTGCGGGGCGGAGTAGGGTGGTAGGGTCGGATTCAGCGGGTGGGGAGGAGGGGTTGGGATTGGGATTGGGGTCGGGGTCCGGGAGCGAGAGCGAGAGGCGACGCGAGCAGGCGCGCAGGGCGTTCATGGCGGTGCGGAATTCGTCGAGGGTGTACTGGGTCTGTTGGGCTGTGTGGGCGTCTGGACTTGTGCCTGTGGCTGTGGTTGGGACTGGGCCCTGGGTGCGTCGGGCACCGGAGCGGGTGAGGGTGCGTTTTTGGGTCTCTGTCGCGCGGCTGACGACGTTGCCGGAGAGGCGGGAGTGAGTCAGTAAGGGCGCTTTCCACGATTCGGCGGGATTGTCTTCGGGGCCGCGGAAGCCGGGGGAGAGCTCGAAGCATAGCCAGGTTAGTTTGCGTTGGAGCGCGTCGAGGAAGTGTTGTTCTGGCAGGGAGAGGTGCCGGCGCGGGTGAGAGACTGACACTGAGTGGCGACCGTCAAGGAGGGTGGACGGGAGGCAGCTTTGGTTTATTGGGATCAAGGAGGATATGGGCCGCTTTGGGCGTTGTGGGGTTGAGGGCGAATCGAAGGGTGAAGCCTCAATTGCTCGGTCGGGTTTTTGGTGCGAGATGTCGAGTTCCTGGGGACGATCGACGGAGACTTGTCGGTACTTTTCGTACCATTTGGGGTTCGAGTTCGGGTCGGAGACTTGAAAATTCTCTCCATAGCCACAGATGGCCCTCTTCGAACCACTCAGGTTGATGTTTTTGTGCCAGACCGGTTTAGAAGCGTCGTTACCATTGTGACTTGGTAGTCTGTCTGGATTGATGAGACCATGCTTCGGGAACGGAGCCCAGCTGTCGCTCAATGAAGACGAGGTCGACCCTGCGTAAGATAGCGAGCCTTCGGCCTCGTAGCCACGCATGTCTTCGAGATGTTCGTTGAGTCCTGCTCCGACGCTTACCCAACCCATCGCGGGACTACCTCTTCTGCCTGCCGTGCCACAATACTCAGGACCAGTGCTGGCAAAGGGGTTGACGTATAGAGGTTGTGCCCATGCCTGCAGCGACCGATCGAGGCTCCTCAAAAAGCGAGGATCATAGGAGTTGGCGCGAACACTTCCGAAACGTACCGTCATTTCGCCAGATTTCGGTGTGAAACCGCGCGGTGTCGGAACGTCTTCAGAGCTATTCGGTGCAGAAGGTCCGTCTATTGGCCGTGCTCGGTATAGTGTCTTTGAATGCTCTGGGAACGCGTGGCTCAATGTTGGTAACGAAGGTGCTCGAGCTAGGTCCTTGACCGTGTTCGTCGAGGGCATGACTGGAAGGGACTGCGCACGGTGGACTAGCATCGAGACAGCTGTAGCGGTAGGAAGCTCAGTAGATCTGACCCCCATTGGTGGACCACCGAAGCATTGCTGTGTTTCGAAAACCTCGATCTCCATGCTGTCGATCATCCAGGCTTGCGATGCTCGTTGAACAGCCCTTCTTCTCAACGTCCCGGTGTTTTGCGCTTCAAGGTCGCCTCCACTCACCCATGGACTGAAGGTCGTGGTCATGGGTCGGTCCTGAAAGCCGTCATACTGTCCCGACCCTGAATGGGCCGAACCGTGTCTAGAACGGCGGGAGGCTTCGGTTGGGCAAGGCCCGTTGATCTCGGGCGTCAAAAAAGTAGATCGGGTCTGGTTGAGGCCCTGTTCGAGATCTTGCACCTTAAGCATCTCATCACCTCTTCTCCAAGCGACGCGTCCGAACTCCCAACTTCTCACCCAAGCTGGCAGCCACTTCGCCAAAGGCTGTTTCTTTTTCTCGAAGGCCTGTTTCCCCTCGCCGTTGGGGTCCCAGAAGATCCAACTATAGTCCGCTTTGGACGTCTTCCAGGCCAGCTTTCGATGCACCTTATTACGCGCTGCCTGTCTTCTGAGCATGCCGTGTTGATGGTGTTCAGCAGTCACCCAGCCGTGCCATGTCCGAATATAGTGCTGGCGACGATGAGAGTTGCGTGGAGCTCCGGGTTTCCACCAGCCCCAGGAGTTGATAGTATCCCAGAATTGCCAAACCAGGAACGGTCCAAGCATTAGGAACAGCGATATCGCGCCAAGTGTCCAGAACTGCTGCTCGTCCAGCCAATTGTTGGGATCACTTAGATCGAAAGGCCCTGACTTGGAAGGGAGAGCTATAGTCCTAGGAAGGTATCCTTGTCTTGATGGAACCGGCATGTCGGCCTCGGCGAGTATCTCTTTGATATACTGTATCTGTACAACCAGTAAGACAGACGGGGAATACACTGCAGTGACTGGAGAAGTGGAGCAATGCAAGAAGATTTTGAAATGATGTAAGTGCAATAAGAGGTTTAAACAGCTAGAGCAGAGTGTTTTAGATACAGTGGATAAGGGAGAAGATAGAGTGAGGGAAAATCGAGAGGGCACTATTTGTTTACGGGAAACTCCCCAGGGCTGTAGGAAAACAAAGCAATCGCGACTTCCCAAAGAGGCAATCCCGTATCGCGGCTCCCACAGCTATGACTTCAACTCTATATCTCAATACATGTTTTTATAAGTACAGTTAGGCTCTAGGTAATTCGGCCATGGTAGGTTCTTTCTCTATCGAAAGGAAAACGCGAGCAAGACTGCCACTTGCTAGTCGAAATATTAGCAGATACTGGAAGTTATCAACCATGCTCGTTGAAACATGGGAGCAACAACAATCCCGCCTAACCACTCCAGCATTGCAGGACAACGGGCTACCGGACCAAGAAATGCATGTGAACAACATGACATCTATAGATAGATCTGCATCAAACAGATATCGACCTCCAAAAGCGCAAAACGAAAATGAGACAGCTTAACAGGGAAAGTTAGACAGTTAGTTTAAACCACAAACATAGTGATTGCGTCCATATATCAATGAGCAAGAGCGCGCCGGTGGAGTGATTGATTTTGCCGCCATTACCGCGAATCTAGGAGAGTGGGAAAGATGCCGCAGGAATGGAGCGAAGAGATGTCCCAGCATCCTCTGTAAGAACCCCGGTTTCAGGGCTGGTGGCTGTCTATAATATGAGTATTATGACTTATTTTAATTATTGATGTTCGGACCCTCAGGCAGCAGTAGTACGCCTCACTGTCAAAAGGCATGGCGGAGGTCGAGACCGAAGCGGGAATCAAACGGAAAATGATATGTGTGTGAGTCTCTTTGCGATAAAGGAAACGGTGAAGTTGAAGCTGAAATGAAACTTAGTCGTCGACTGACTTGAGCATTGAAAGGCGAGTAAAGCTGATAGGACTGCGTGGCGGCAGCATGGTGGGGGTTCTAGACCGGGCGAAAGCTGCTCCATTTCCATCTGATCTATCCGCGTATCCCTTGTGCAGGATCTTGCATGCTCGTGAATGACCTGCAGGATGACGGAATGCAGTTGTGGAAAGTCTGCATCAGCCAATAACTCCCCGAGTGACATCTTCAGTGACCCCAACCGTACCATCAGTGGGCCCGTCAATGACGGAAAAGTGGGAGCATATTGTAGGTGAGTGCCTTGGTAAAAGGACAGGTCAAGCCACAGAGGGTTGTCGGGCAGTGTCCGGGAGTGTCCCGGCCCCGATGGCGGTATTAGTGGGTTGGAAAGGCGGGGTTACCAGATGCCTGAGTTCAGGCACACTAGATGTCCTCATGGCCTGCACGCAGCACTCACTTGTTATGTTTAACCATGGAACGTAGTGAAGCGAAAGGTGCCACAGATACCCGAGACTGACTTGGTGGGATGCAAGTCGGCATCGTGCGGCCTGTCATGTCCCAATCTGCGACATCATACGTTGACGATGATGACAAAAACCACGAGGTCCTTCAGTATTTATCAAGATCTTGCAGTCTCAGTCCCCTAATTTTCAGCTGACCCCATGCCTCTTGTGCCTCATTATTCGTCCCTCACCCCGTGAACCCCGGCTCTCACAAGGGTTCACTCACAGATTGGAGTTTGGCGGGATGCCAGAAAGGATCATAAGCCTTGGAGGTGGAGTGGAGGGGGATTATACGTTAAGGACAGACTCTGTGGTATATAGAGAAGGAGCCACAACAGCTATGGACGTGATATATCGATCAATCGAGTATCAAAGGCAGCGATCTTTTCCAAGTCCACCAATTATCAATTCCTCGATTTCGAGTCCCGGGTTTCGTTGCGAGCCCGGAATCTGGTTACTGGGACACTGCTGTAGCGGCGGGTGCCTTGCAGATGCAATGCGAGTTTAATATGCACCCAAGCTTTCTGTCTCTCAACTGCTAAGGTGATTATCATGCTACTCATCGGCGACAACGCTGTTTTCCAAATCATTTGTTTTTTTTCCCAGACTGTGCTGGGCAATGACGTTGCCAACCGTTCTCATTACAACGTTCGCAATGGGGCTGACCAGACGACCATTAGCGGTGCGCAAAGACCTATCCGCCAGCATTCAAATCAAGCCGAGGGCAAGGGCCGTCGACTACTCGCCGAGACGTCCTCTTTCCTGCAAGTCAATTGCCAGGGCGAACTTGCTTTCCTTCCTTCGTCGCCTTTCTCCATCATCTTATGCGAAGCCCCAGGATATCTATTTATCTTTGTGACCGCTGTCCGCAGCTAGATCTTTGTACTTGCCATTCCGAGAAGGTATCCTCTTCTAATCATCAGATTCCGACGTTCGATGCACGCAGAAGCAGCAATTGTCAGGAGAACAGAACAGTAGGCATCGTCGATTGCCCCACTGCCGTGATCACCAACAGGTCAGTTCTTCCCAGTCCTCTCTACTTTCTCTTCTTGGTTCTTTCTTGTCATTGCTGCGTTTTAAGTTGAACATTGTCCGCCTATGGCTTTTAATATGCTCTCTGTTCTCTCCTCCATTTGCGAGTGTCAGTTCCGTTTGATCAGCCATGTCGATAATGCGGTAGCGGCAAACCCATTCACTGTCCGAGTCCATGTTAGGCAATACCTTTCGTTGTGATTCGCTGCGCACAAGGGATTTCGACGGTCGAAGAGCGGTATTCTGCTTCTTTTTGAAACCTGTAGTGTAAGCTGATTATAGCGATGAGTTTCCCTTTCAAGTTCCACCTTTGGTCATACAATGTGCCGCTTCGCGAGTGTGATGAAGGGAACCATGCATTGGTCTTCCAACTGGCAGATACCAAGCTCAGATGTTTCATCGACCCGCTCAGCGCACACAGAAAGATGCAGACCTTTGAGAAAGGCTGCCTGCCTTTTTTGTCAGAACAGACCTAATACACAATGCTCGTCTTGCGGATGCTTTTTGTCCTTAGGATTCGTTCTCGAGCGTTGATTATTTTGTTATGTTGACCGGTCTGGAATGTCTTGGACACGGGACCTTGTTGGTATGTCCTCAAAATGGTCGTTTTGAGACAAGACTTATTCACCGAGCCTGCTTGGCTACTTTGTGTTATCGTTTCAATGGTGTTATGATCCTATGGGCAACGATGTAGTGCGAGGTCGATGAGTTAGTTCGAAGCTGACAGGTGTTTTAGGTTGTGTAGCATTTGACTGATGCCAAGAGCCAGAGGACGGCGGCGGGCATCAAGTCAGAGTAGTAGTCCAGGATTCAAATCGAGTTCTGTGCGAGGGCGGTCAGTCACAACAGCGGAATCAAGAGCTTCGGACGCCCCACGGAGACGTTTGTCACGTATCTCGCGGCTATCTGCCATTCGAGAGAATCCCAGCTCAGGAGAGTCTGCTGACCAAGGGTCTCAGAGCATTCCTCGACAGCGTAGTGGTCCTGGAAGAATTGCAAGGACCGGGAGAGCACAGCAACGAGGAAGCCAAGCAAGCAGAGCCGATTCAGTAGCAGACAGGACTGGCAGCCCTGTGCCAGAAGCTCAACAGCAGCAAACAATCTTGCAATCTATGCAGAGCCCTCCTCAGGAGAGCCTACCTTTACCGCAGACAGACGGAGAGATCGATCAAGAACCCGGCCCGTACGAAATGGAGATAGTCGTTCAGCCACCAGCGGAGATCCAGCCTGGAGTAACGTTAGATCCTCCAATAATGGCGCGGCTGCGAGCGAGAGAAGGTGCCAGGGATGTTCCTAACATCAGTAGGATATGGGCGTCAGTTTTCCTCACCTCCGAGGATGGCATTGAGGTACTGGCACCACCAAGCAGAGACCTACTAGGGGGTGCGCTCGTGAACTCGGTGCAGCAAGTAGTCGACGAAGAAGGCGAGAAGGGATATGTGAGCTTCCCCGGCTTGACGATCTCGCAGCCGGGTACCTACAGACTCCGCATCTGCCTGATCAGGATGGAAACGAGGCAGAACGTTAGTAGCGTCCCGTACGAGAGTGGCATAAATTTCCAGACCGTCCACAGCCGAGTGGTACATGTTCAGGCTGCGGCGCCTCCCGACCGATGAGATATGTGAGTCACTTCGAGAGCAGATCATTGTATCTGAAGTGGAAGCTGAGCTCTTCCAGTTGATCAAAAACGCAACGCTACCGACACCAACAATAAGGGCGAAGTCCTCATTTTCATGTCATTGAAACAATTCTTGCCTCATACCATTCCTCGTTGAATCATATTCTGCACAAAGTCGATTTTCGCACTGGAAGAAGTTCTCAGGCAGGTTATAAGGATAGCAACGATCCAAGGGCTGGACATTGGTTTCTTACTGCCTCTCCTTCTTCAACGGTTTCCTAAGCACACAGTGCATTCTTGTGTTCGAGGTCTCCTCGATGACTAATCATACCCTTCTCTGGGCCGAGGTACAACCCTCAATACTTGTACTGGAACTCGTTACGTGATATCGCTACGATGTCGTACAGCTTGCCATGTCCCTCCCTCATCGCATCACCTATCCTCCCCCAGCATGCCCCTCCTAACCCTCCACCTGCTCTGCCTCACCCCCACCAAGACCGTCGCCGCCTTCCTCCAAGACCTCCACTCAAACCCGACCATCACCCTCATCCTCGCCTCTGAACCCCGCCACCTTGTGATCAAACCCAACCACCTCGACGTCTCCCCGCTCACAACCCCGAAATGGGATCTCCTAGTTCTCCTCCACAGTCCCTCGTCCGCGCTCCCAAGGGCCCTACAATCGTCCGTAACATCCGAGTACAAACTCACCGTTGGCGTCCCGAGCAAGCTCGTTAGCCGATACCCGGATCACAACGCGAAGCTGATTGCGGATGCGCCGAACGTCAAGCTCACGGGCGCGCTGGCTAAGGCACAGGAGATGGTCAAAGACGACGGGCAGAACCTAGAGCTGTCGCCGGAGTTGCTGGCGTTTATGGAGGAGTTGACGGAGACGTATGGCGACAAGCCGGTTACGATGCTGAATCTGCTGCAGTTCAACGACGGGGGGAAGCAGGATTACTACAAGTACGGGCAGGTATGTACAGGTACATCGATGGTCATGATACGTCATGCTGGCCCCAGAGTCCATGCGGGAGTGAAGGCGAAAGGGATTGGGAGGCACAGCTGAGAGGGATACAGGCGTTCATCGAAGTCGCCGGGCGGCGTGGCGGTGACGCCAAACTGGTCGGTAACGTTGTGTCTCCACCAAAGGGCACCGCGGACTCGCGCGGCGATTCGAAGCGCGCTGAGACCGAATGGTGGAATGAGATTAGCATCGTGCATTATCCGAGGTGAGGAGCTTCTGTCGTGTGTGATCTGAGTCGGACTAATGAGAGGCACATGTAGTATCAAAGCGTTTTGTGATATGCTTGCCGGCGAAGACTACCAGGATATCAACGCCAAGTATCGTCTGAATGTGAGTTTTCTTCCTACACGAGTGCGATCAGCATTGACGGGATGCAGGCGCTGAAGGATACATTGTTGCTGTGCACGACGGAGATCGGGCTAGATACCGCGAGGAGAAATGCTAAGCTGTAAGGCTCTTTGGGCTGCTACTGTATAGGTGATGGATGATTGCACGGATGAATGGAGACCTTCGGAACTGATGTGTATATATCTCAGATGTGGCATAGGGTTGTATATTCGCGGGTGTTGTGCATAGTACAACATGTCCTATGTATCGAGCATCGAGGTTGGAAATAAATCGAAGCTGATAGTACGGGCTGCTCGTATCATGGCCCTGGAAACGGTGCAGATATGACATTCTTTAGGTATTGACGCTACCGAAATCGAACTTCGATCATTGTTCTCCTCTGCGTTTTCCCTTCATGCCTAACCTCAGACTAAGAAGCAGCGCCCCTATCGACCTGCTATAGCCACAGCACCCACCAGCCCAGTCGTGTGTGCTGCTGGGGCACTACTGACCTGTTTCGCCGAAGCATGCGTCCCGGTACGGCGCGATCCTCGAACACGGGCCTGTAATCGGATACCTTCATAGGCGGGTGAAGGTCGATAGCTTCTCGCCTAGGGAGATCATTGTAGTGGTAAGGATCGTGAGTGTGGAGGCTGAGTGCTCAGGCTTCTTTAACGGTAAGCCTCCTCGTTCAAGCCTCCCTGATTCCATCCTTTCCTTCTGCTGAATACCATGTCACAGGGAGCAAATCCGTATGCAAGCGAGTGGGCTTCATCATCCGCGTTGTCAATATATCCGGGCTTGAGGACTACCCAAGCTATAACACATAGGACGAGAGACGAGCGGTTTGAGAGGCGATGACGAGTCAGCATTTTCTCAACTCTTGTACCGCCGGGACTTGCCTGGCGGATTATGGTTAATCCGCGTGGCTCAGGCTTCCACCTGGGATCATATAGCCCATGGGGCCTGGGGTCTACGTGGCTGAGGGTCTATGCAAGGTGAAATTTCATAGCCAATGAGATCTATGCATATGATTGGTTCAGATAAATTAAGCAAGATTCTGATCCAAATTAATTCAGATTGATTCTTAGTGTGAATATTAATTCACTGTAATGAAGAAAGTAATTAAAATCAATTCTTTTTGATTAAAATCATTATTCTTTCTATACATCATTAAAACTTCACTAATTTTTTTTTTAAATTTATATTTAATTAATTTAGTTCAGTCTTGTTTAATTATGTCTCTAAAGATGTAAGTTTCTTCTTGTTAGAATTGATTAAAATCAAATTAATTTATTTAGAAAATGTTAAAATATTAGTTATTATTAACTCTGACTGTGTAATGAATGAATAATAATATGTATATACAATACAGTGTGCAAGCAATGTAAAGTATAATTAATATAATATAATATAATGTTAAAAGGTGGCACCACACTTTTAGCCACAGCTATCATGAGTTATATATCTAACACTTCCCCTAACCCGCGATCGGCCCGCAACCAACCTGCAGGTGTAAAGGGTGCGCGCAGACAGCGGTTCAAACTCATGACCTTTTGGACTTACTCTCTCACCATGGACTTGAACCACCAGCAGAGGTGGCCTAGGCGCTGTTTTACACAAGTTATCATGCACTAACCCAGGCTCATAACCTGTTAAAAGGTGGCACCACACTTTTAGCCACAGCTATCATGAGTTATATATCTAACATATAATATAATTTTATTTTATTTAATTTTAATCAAATAAATGATCTATTAAGAAGCTGAAGCACTATGTAAATATATAAATTAAAAAAATATATAAGTAATCTTAATCAATTTAAATCAATCTTGTTTAAAATAATCTGATTAAATGATAACATCATTGCAAAGAATTTACAAGATAAGAATTATATGTATAAAGATGTAAATAAAGATAATAAGAGATTAATTATTGAAAGAAAGTAAATACTTATGCTATACTATGTCATCTAGTGAAATCTCTAAACTGTATTGTCTATGAGCACATCTTTGTTGAGAGAGTTACAAAAAAAGTAAAAAGAATGTTGACTGCAGTCAATGTAAATAGAGTCTTTACTTAATCTTTGACATTAATTCTATCTTATTTTATAAAAGCAGCTAAAACACTGTTTCTTAACATTCTTACTTAATGAGGCTGCATCTATTGACTCTTATTGATAACAAACATCAGATAATTAAATGCATTATTAAGAGTTTAATAAATCATTTAAGAGTTTAACTAATCATTAACAGTAAGTTTTATGAGTTTAATGAACTGCTTAAAGATTTACTTAAATAGAGACTTAATAAGCTCATTAATAATTATTTTTTGATTAAATACAAAGTCTATTTGAATCTGATTGTGCTTATGCAGATTATAAATGTTGTAATAAAAGACATTAATGTACTTTAATTACTCATGTACATATATGTTCTTAATCAAGATTAAGACAGCTTAATTGTCTTCTTTAAGCTGAATAAATAAAGATGTTTAATGAGCTTCATTCTTTTAAATGTTTATGCAGTGTAAGTTAACTTCAAAATATTTACTTATATTTATGTTTCTTAACATCTGTTCAAGTCAGATCTCAGTCTTTGCACATATTGACATAGTTATGTATTCAATCTCAGTGATTAAGATAATGATAAACTGTTTTTAACTTGCTTACAACACTGATTCATCTTTAAACATATAAATACACTTTAGAATTGATTTCTGATTCTGTTTATTTAAAGCATAGTTGAAATCAGAGTATTTAAGCATTACTTAACTTTCATTAAAGCTGTACATGATGCTGAGATTGATGATTAATCTTATGTATTACAATAATTTCTTAAATGTATATTCATAATGCTCTGCAGAATCACTGAAATATTGACTTAATCAATTTAATGTAAAAATAATGTCTGATTAAATATGAATTGCTACATACATTAAACTTTTAATTATCTATTAATACTGTCTTTAATCTATTCTTTGATCAGTTAAGTCAATAAGACAAAGAACATTATATTCATTAAATGAAATACTGATGACTCTATGCTTATCAGATTACATATAAAGATTCTTTAATATCTTATTTACATAATGAGTCTGATTCAGGCACAGAGTTCTCATTTTGTAATTATATATAACTTAAATGTCAAGAATTTTCTGTATCTCTTTTAAGTTCTTGACTTTGAACACACTCATAAGAGCTTGCTTAAATCAAAAAATGTGTAATAAATTTGTTGAAGTTACAACAATATCATTTATATAAAGAAGCAGCATAATTCTTTTACTGCTGTAAAGAAGAAGACAGAAATCAGTTTTACTTTGATGAAAACTTAATTTAAGTAGTTTGATAATACATTATTCATATTAATTCTGTGCAGCTTGCTTAAGATCATAAAGGCTGTGCAGTATGTGCAGAACATGATTGGATATAACATTGATTTTAAAAGAGAATGTTATATAGATTGTTTTCTTTAAAAAGAATTTTGTGAAAATGTTATTGACATTTACTTGATGACACTTTAGATTCTTAAGTATAATAATAGTCAGAAAGACTCACAGAGTGTTAAACTTAATAATGAAAGTAAAGATATTTTTATAATTAACATTATATGTCTATAAGAAGTCTTTTGTCACAAATCTTGTCTTGAGCTTATTTAAGAATTTATTGATGTTCAGCTTAAGTTTAAAAATTTATTTACTCATCACAATATCAATTTTTCTTAATGACACAGTCTCTTTTCATATTTCATTTACTGTCAAGACTGTCAGCTCTGCATAAATAACATTCTTTTACATTTCTTTTCAGATTGAGTCTCTCACTGCTTCAGCATAGATAACAGATATCAGAATGTCAGATCTGATCATAAAGTCTTTTTTGTCTGTAGAGAATGTTATAAGTGTCAGCATAATTCTTAATATTTTAATTAAGAGCTCATTTACATCTTAATTATTGTTGTTGTTGTCTCTTTTTCATTTTAAGATCTTAATGCACAGAAAGATTCTGACTTCTTTAAATATCACTGTCTTAACTTAATTAATGTTGATCTTCTTATTTAATGACTCATCTAGATTGACTGCAGTTAACTTAATTTCATATTGTTTATCTTAAGACTTATCAGCCTTAATCATAATTAAGTTAGACTGCATCTTACTATTTTAAATTATAAGTGTCTGATCTAAAGCTGTGATCTTTATAATGATTAACTTCTTTCATAAATGTTCAATGAATCTTTTATTCAAAAGAACATTTAATATTTATCATTGCAGTTTAAAATTAACAGTGTCTTTCTTCTCACTTTCAGCAAACTTTACAGCATGATTTTTAATGATGTACTTAAGATCTAAAGCTTAAAGCTAATACTGCTTTGTAATTTTCTCAACATAACTCATAAAAACTCTCATTCATTCTTAATTCATGAATTTATTGCATTTATCTTCAGATAATAACTTGAGATCAATGTAGCTGTAGTATTTGCATTCTTATATATAGATATAATTAATAAATAACTTCACATCAATAAAAGCTTTCTTAAGAGTTGTCTATTTATCATTAATTAAGAAATTAGTTGCTGTTTAATTGCAAAGATAAGCATCTATCTGTACTGTCTGTACTCAGAACTTTATTAACAGTTGTGTCTCTTTAATCATGATGTGCACTGAGTTCTCAGTGATTCAGATGATTCTTTTAACAATGTCATTCTAAATTGACATGTAGAACACTGTATATTGCAGTATAATGTTAAGAGACTTGCATCAGTCATTTAAAGTGAACTTTAACTTCATTTTATTGTTACTTTATACAGCAAGAATCTTTACACTGATCTGAAGTTTAATCTTTAGTCATCATTTTTGCAGTGTCTATAAGATCTCATTACATTGCTTCAACAGTATTGTTTATATCTTTTAGAAATGATTATCTATTATCTTTAGAAAGTATTGATATTCATTAAATGACAAGAATAATGAACTGTATATGTTAATGAAGATAAGAATAAGAATGTTAATCTTTTTTTTGCTTACAGTGTAATCTTACTTATTGATGAACTTAATTAAAGCATAAATCTCATATATGTTCTTGTTGTTCTCAACAATGAAAATTGACTTTTCAAGAATTGTTATCTTGTAAAGATCATGCAACTTTGTGAAATCAAGATGAGCAAATCATCAATATTAAAGTCTATAAGTCTTGATCTTTTCATTTAATAATGTAGTGTCAACATCTAAAAAATTAATCATAAGATCATGTTCATGAGTCTAAACATATAAACTTACATCTAAAGCAGCAGCAGAAAAGATGATCTCTGAATGTGATGTATACACTGTAGATATCAAAGCAAATTCATTAAGACTCTTTACAATATATTTAACTATATAGACTTTATCTTGCTCTGATGCTTCTATTATAGTCTTATTATGCTTATTATACATTTAAAGATAGTGTTAATTAAAGCTTTTATGCAGTCTCATTTTGTATATTTACTTTCTTAACAGAAGATTGACCTCAAGTTTAAATATGTAAAGTGTTGAACTCAGTCTTACAGAATTTCTCAATTTAACTTGTATAATGATTACTTCACAATAATGAGAGTATAAATGTCTCTTTTTAACTTTAATTTGTTGACATCTCATTTATATAAGAAGATCACTGAAGAGTTAAAGTTAATCAATTATGTATGAGAAGAATTTAAAGTCTGCAACTCATTTAAATTTAAGCATCTTACTGACAGTCTTTTTGAACAAAGCAGCAATTTTATTATTAACTTTCTCTTTCTCTTTAAATTCAGAGAAAAAGTCATCATCATTATTGTTATTAATTTTTATATTAAAGACTCTATATCTCTTTTCTTTTTCTTTACAGACTGACTTCTGATACAACTTAACTGCAGTTAATCTGTATAACTTAACTATAATCAATCTGCTTATCTTCTTTTAAGCATTTTGCTTAACATTAAAAAGAAATTTGCAATCTTTAATGAAGTGAAAGTTGTTGTAAAGAAAGTACTTAATAAAGCAATAAGAAAAATGATCACTGTCTAAGCTGAATGATCTGCAATAATGTTGCTTAATATTAATTATGCAGTAATTTGATAAACTACAGTTCTAATTCATTAAACATTAATCTTCTTTCTATTTATCTATTCACAAAACAATGACAGTCTCATCAGTCTTAAGCTGTATCTCTTTCTTTTAAAGCTTTTATAAATTTCTCTTAATATCTGAATTGTTTTAAGCATTAATGACATTGCAGATCATAACATACTCAATTAATAGCACTTAAAGCAGTGTTTAAAACTGTTGTTTTGATTTAAACAACTCAGTTATATCAGACTGAGTTGCAGCAATCTTTTTACTGAGTTTGTTCAGATAAATTTATACTTTTTTAATAAATACATTCTTTGACATTCTATACTCAACAAACTCTGTTAAATATTGTTTCTCAATCATCTGCAGCTTCTTCTTGTACTTAAACTTTAATATATTTTAAACATTCTTTATACTGATTTTGTTCATCAGATATTCTTAATCATCTATGTTTATGTAGATAATAAGTCAATATAAAATCTTTACATTAATTTTCTAACTTTTAAAGTCAAGACTGCTGAGAAGAAATGAGTCTAAGAATTTATTGATCAGCATATTGACTGCTGAAACTTCAATAACATTTTATAGATCTTCTTTTATCAGTTATTTTCTCATAAGAATAAATCATTGATTGCAGTTCTTGTAAGTAAGAATTGAGATGAATTGTTGCTTTATAAAGAAGTTGTTGAAGTTTATGATGATGATAGTTGATATGTAGTATAAGAAGTGCATAAAGTAAAATAACAATGTATGCATTGAAGATAATATAAATAAAATAAATAAAAAGCTTTTATAACTCTTATTTTATAAGACAGTAGTGCTTATTCATCTCAATGACTTATATTAAGCTGTTGAAGAACAGTGCTTTCTGAGCAATTATAAATGCTGATTTTTGCTGAGATTAATTCTTTATAAATCTTTCAAATTAAATATACTCAGCTGCTGCAGAATGCTGATTCTGCTAAAGTCAAATTTATTATAAATCTTAATAATCAGTGATACTGCTAGAGCTAAATTGACTGTAAATCTCAATAATTGATGTACACAGCTGCTGTCAGTGTGCTGATTCTGTTAAAGCTGAATTTATTATAAATCTTTTATAAATCTTAAAAGTTAACATACTTAACTGTCATCACACTAAAAATATACACTTTCTTTAAGAAGCTTTTTGCTAATCTGAGCTCATAATTTATTGAAAGAAAGTAGATACTTATGTTATACTATGTCATTTAGTGAAATCTTTAAACTGTATTGTCTATGAGCATATCTTTGTCAAGAGAGTTACAGAAAAAGTAGAAAGAATGTTGACTGCAGTTAATGTAAATAAAGTCTTTACTCAGTCTCTGACATTAGTTCTATCTTTCTTCATAGAAGCAGCTAGAACATCACTTCTCAACATTAATATAAATATATTAATTCAATTTATTTTTAATTAATCTAAATTAAGCTCAACATACTATATTTAGATCTATTATTAACTTAAAGAATGTATTAAATGAGTATATAATGATTTTTATTTAATTTAAATTAAACTAATTTAATTAGTTTTAAGTTTATTATACACATAAAGCACAAGCATGAGTAGAGAACAAAGAAGAAAGTAGTAATTAAGATTTTATTAATTTAATTTTAATTAAATTTAGACTGAGTATGCAGATTTTAGATTTTATATATGACATTAGTGTCTGTAAAAGAAACATAAAAAATAGATTATAAAGTTTGATTTTGTGATGTATTATTTGTAAGAGTTAGAACTAATATTATAATTTTATATAATTTATAATTACATAACTTAACTCTAAAAAATAATACTTTAATGACTTAATTTAATCTAATGTACATAAAGTTAATAATAATCTGATCTGCAGATTAAATCAAATTTTATAGAGTTATAGATAATCTTTTTGAATTTGACTTAACTTTATACTTAATTTAATTAAATTACTTTAAATTAAATTACTGACTTTCAATAAATTCAGTAAGAATGAAAAGACTGAAAAAGATAAAAATACTATTTTTAAGTAAGTCTTAATTAATTCTATTTAGTTCAGTTTAATCTAATTAAAATTCTCATAGAAAAATAAATACAATGAAGTAGATTTAATTAAAAGAATATTTAAATTTCTTTAATCTTAATTAATTTTAATTAAATAGAATTAGATTATTTATCATCAACAAAAAAATTTATGAGATACTTACTTAAATAAGATTAAACTGAATTGAGTTTAATTATTTTAAAAATGAATTTCTAAAAAAACTAAAAAGAAAAAAGCTCTGCAATATCTTTCTTTAAGAGAGAGGATCTTGCTAAAACTAAAAAGTTAAAATAAATATTATTATTTGTTCTATTAACTCCCTATTCAGTCCCTATCTAGGTCTATGAGGGCGAAGCGCCTTTGCAAAGGAAAAACCCAAATGGAAAACCTTAGTCCCGCCCCGCAGGCGCTCCGCCGG
>JAABUY010000375.1_pt1 | contig 81614 bp, 115 predicted proteins | sample 5560271 | NCBI WGS metagenome assembly JAABUY01 (sample SAMN10711886, study PRJNA513374) | rock metagenome | isolation source: Antarctica rocks | place: Antarctica: Victoria Land, University Valley | reverse complement strand
CGAGGCCCCCACCGAGTCCCGCACCGAGGCCCCCACCGAGGCCCCCACCGAGGCCCCCACCGAGGCCCGCACCGAGGCCCACACCGAGTCCCACACCGAGTCCCGCACCGAGTCCCGCACCGAGGCCCGCACCGAGGCCCCCACCGAGGCCCCCACCGAGGCCCCCACGACAGAAGTCTTTGCGTTCTGCACTGTGGCACGGGTAACAGCCATGGATAGTGGCGATCCGCACCAGACAATATGCGGCGCTGGCAAATTGGCAATACGATAACTCTCAATAATGCCGCGTTCGGCTGTGGGACGATTCGTAGCATCGGTACACAAACCAATTTTTGTCCATTGCTCTGTAAACTCATTGAGTTTCGCTTGCTGACTTGCGGTAAGGCACTCGATTTTGCGCATCTATCCATCCTCCCTTTCCGTCCAGCGCAGTTGGGCATACTTTACAGGCACACCCATCTGCGCCGTCGTTATTTCAATTAACTAATCAGCGACGCGTACGAACTCCGCAGAGTCGTCGTACTCACGCGGGCAGAGCACGAGATAATCGCCCGTTGGCAACCCAATGGGGTCGTGGTCTGCGTCACGTGGGCCAACCACGTCCGCTGTCGGTGTGCCGTGCCACAGCGTTGCCCCTGCCCCGCCAATGCGCAGGCCACCTACAAGCGCACGTGCCTCCAGCAGGCCGTGCTCATTGCGAGCAAAGGTGCGCATAGTGTCGTTGGCTTCAACCATCGCACCTTCCAGGTCGCGCACATAATGCGCGTGCCCTGTCGTTTCTCCGAGAGCTAATAGGTGGTTCCCGCGCGTGCTTGGTCGCGCGGGCGCTTCCGGCAACGCATCAACCTTGATGAGAAGGATATCTCCCTGCCGGACTTGGAATGATGCTGTCATGTTAACTCCTTTTTTCTGCTGATACTAGTCAATTACTGACTGATTGTGGCCTATCGTTCTATGCCGTCTTCGTCGTTTACCTTTATGAAACGACGGGCGGGCCACGCGCCCACGACACTGTGTTACACCACACGCAGTCACGCATTATCACCTGCTCCACGCCGGTTCACACCCGGCGTCCACGTCGTTGCCGTCGCCGCGTTCTGCGGCCATCTCCTCGGCCTGCCCAACCCACCATCGCTCGCAGTCTGCGATGGCGTCCTGTTCGCGCTGGTACGCCACCTCGGCCGCGTGGTCGGCTGCCGTGTCTGTCGGAAAGGTGTCGAGGGTGTCCAACACATCGAGCTCGTCCAGAGTGCTGGTACGCGCGGCTGCGCTCTTGGCTGCGGTACGGGCCACCCAGCGCCGCTGGCGGGTCCGCGCCGACTTCTCGGCCTGCTCCCGCGTGGCAAACCCCTTGATGCGCTTGAAGTCGCTGCGCGCGGTCTGGCGGAACTGGTCTAGGACGAACCATTGGTTGCGAAGGCGATGCGCCGAAAAGCGCAGCGTCCACGGAGTCGCCGCTACTGTGGCGCTCATGAGCGCACCTCCACGGCCCGTCGCGCGCCGCTGGCCGTGCGGTCTATCGCAGCATCAAGATCGGCTATCTCACAGCACTCAGCGGGCGACAGCCCCGCCGTGCGCCGCTCCTGCACGTCGCGCAGCTCAGCGGCGATCATCGCGTGCGCGTCGTGGTATAGGCTCTCATCGCTGTAGCCCCGGCGCGTGTACGCCTGCCACGCGCATTGATGCGCGGCGTGGCGCAGGAAGGCCGCTTGTAGAAATAGGTCGGGCTGCCGCGCGTGACGCTGTCTGCCGATGAGGTAGACGACACTGGGGCGCTCATCATTTCGGCCCCAGGCCAGTGTCAGGGTGCAGCGCGGGGGCTCCTTGAGCGATACCTCCAGCACGGTAACCCCCGAGAGCGCATCGCGCATCGGGAGTATGTGCGCCACGTAGGATGGCGCGACCACCACCAGCCGGCCCTCTTTGCGTCGTTCGGCATGCGGGCCTTGATATACTACCTGTATCGGGTGCGGAGACTGTTCGGCTACCATCGCTGTTCTCTTTCCTCCGTATTTGTGCGCGGCTCCTGGTCTCAACAGGGGCCGCGCCTTTTCTTTGCGGCTTATCTACGCTGGCGTCAGCATGCCGGGAGCGCCGTTGGCATCGGCAACCTGCTCACCCGTGGAGGGCGTCACGCCAATCACAGGCGCCGCCGCGACCATAGCCTTGATATCGTCCACGTCAATGACGGTGCGTCCATTGATCCGCCGCCCTTTCAATTGCCCGTCCTTCAGCATGCGCCACACCCCTCTTTCCGATATATCCAGCAACTCGGCCGCAAGTGGGACGCCAACCGTAATATATTTTTGCAACACGTCGCGTCCAACTGTCCGGTTATTGACAACGACACGTTCCTTGTCACGGACAGCGCCACGCGTTTTTGTTCCACCCTTCACATCCCTTCCCGCCATCAGCGCCCCCGTCCTTTAACGAGCTCATTAAAATATGCGCTTACACATACAATAGCGGTGATCGAGCCGTTTGTCAAGGGCTTGTGTCTTGCTATGACTGTTTATGGCAATCCATGGCAGGACAAGGCAGAGTAGGCACAGGGTCAATGCGCCACCCGCTGTCTCACAATGTGTCTCACGCTTGCTCCACCCCATGCCATGTAATGACAGTGATAGACATACAGTGACAGAAAGACAGATGCACACAGGGACAGACGCGGTGCACAATGAACAGAGTATAAAAAAGGCAGCACATGGCACCCGATGGCAGGGTATCGTGAGATACAAGGGATGGGTCATCCTGCTCAACTGGCAAGACGACGATATCCGCACGCGCGTCACTGCGTGCCACTTTTAGATACGATGGGGATGCCAGGAGCTATAAAAGACTGCGCGATGAGCATCAATCGTAGGAGCGCTTTGCTTTGCTCCGCGCTGTCTCACATTTTGTCTCACACTCGGCTAAAAAAGCGCGTGCGCTGTACAGGCGCACACGCAGAGATGTGTGTGCGCCGTCACACCTCGGGGGGCGGGTCGGGGGCAGTCGCTTTACCGGGGGCCTCTGGCGTGGCGCCTTCGTCAAGCGTGGTCGGGGGGGGGCCAAAAAGGAGAGCGTCGTAGCGATCAACCACCTCGGCGCGCTGCGTGGCAACGCGGTGCCCATAGATGTCCCATGTAATGCTGTGGCGGGAATGGCCAGCGCGCTCGCTCACGGCCATGATATCGGCGCCGGCCGCGAGGGCATGGCTAATGTGGGTATGGCGCGTGTCGTTAATACGGATGCGCGGAACGCCGGCCGCCACGGTCAGGCGGTCGTAGTCGCGGCGCAGGGACTGCGCGTGCGCCGGCGCGCCGTACTCGTTCGGAAACACGAGGTCGTGCTGCTCCCAGGCGTCGCCCAGCGCGGCCCGGCGCTGCTGCTGTTCTTTCTGGTGCGCGCGTAGCACACTGATGATATGGTCGGAGATGGCCACATCGCGGCGCCGCTTGCCGCCTTTGAGCGCGCCAAAGACGCGCTTCCCCCGTATCTGCGTCACGGACTGGCGCACGTGCAAGGTGCGCTCGGTCCATCCGACATCACGCCAGCGCAAGCCCAACAGCTCGCCGCGGCGCATCCCCGTCGAGAGGGCGACGTGCCAGAGGGGGCCGAACCGGCTTCCGATACGCGCTGTCTTGCTGCCGAGTGGGCCACGGCCCAGCACCGCCGATTCGGCGGCGGCCAGGAAGCGTCGCTGCTCCTCAACGCTCCATATGACCATTTCCCGCGCCTGTGCGCGCGGCGGCGTCGCCAACGCCGCCGGGTTGCGCGCGACCAGGCCCGCGCGCAGCGCCGCGTTGTACGCCTGACGGAGACGGAGATGCACAAGCTCGATGGAGCGGCGCCCCACACCCGCCGTGAGAAGATCGGCGTATAGACGCTGAACGCGATCGGTCGTCAACGCCTGAAGGCCAAGTCCGCCGATATGGGGGGTGATATGGACCCGAATCGTTATCTCATACGACTCAAGCGTTTTCGCGTGACGCGTTGGCCGCACGTAGTCGTCAAGCCACCGCTGCAACCAGGCGCCGACCGTCAGCGGCGTGCGGTCCACTGCCTCGCCCGCCTCGATCTCCACCAGCCACCGCCGGAGCGCCCGCTCGGCCTCGCGCTCCGTATCGAAGGACCGTGACCGTTGCGGATACGTTTTTTTGCCTGTCGCCGGATCGACCACCGGCGGCAAACGCACGACCACCTCCCACGGCTTCTTTGGCCGATCCTGCCGCTCACGCACCGACCCCGAGGCCATCGGCGTTGCCTTCCTCCCCACCACCGTCTTTTTCTGTCGTCTATCTGTCTATTGCAAACCTGCAACGGACGCCACTCCCTTGCAGAGATAATCATTGCGTCTGTTTGTGGAGCATGCTATGTTTCAAGGATGAAAAGGGCATCAACCTCGCAGCTAGGCAGTCAATACCTCGGTACAGCCCCCGAGAGTATCACCCCGCCAATGGGAACAGTCCGCACAGGTGCTTGACGGGGAGCCGTTTTCGCTGTACGTTGATAGGACAGTTGTTCTAGTAAAGACAAAACCCAGGTAGCGCGTCCCCGCCACCTCGTGTATCCGGGCTGGATAAGCGTCCTGCTGGGCGCTCATGGAGATGAGAGAGATGGTGTATGCCCCCGACGAGCCGGGGTCCGTAGCGCAACGCCGCGCCGAGGACAAAACAAACGGCAGTCGCCTGATGACCGCCGACGAGATTGCCGTCTTGTCTACCACGCTTGAGAACATCCTGGCGCCGGTGCTATTCGCGGATTGGTGCGACATGGTTGATGCGTCGGTTAACGACCCTCTGGTAGCGGTCCTGGTGAACGCTACGGCGATTATGAAGCGGCACCTACGCCCGACCGAGATCGCGTCTCACGTGCTAGGAGGTCCTCTCGTCCCTCCCGCGGCACGGACGCAGGAACAGACGAATCTGATGAAACAACCAAAACCGGAGGGGGCAGCCCTTGGTCAACGGCGCTATCGCGAGTCCCACAGGGCACGAACGCGCATACGCGCTATCCGGCCCCTACGGATCGTTCCACCAAGCGATAATTAACGACACGCAAGGTCGCCGTGGCCTACGGTTATGACACTGCAATCACAAACCTTCACCTGTTGCTGCGTGAACGTCCCGCGCCTCGCCCTCGATAACCATGTCGTCGCCCGTGCGCGCATCGGCGCGTGCCCGAAAGGACTCGGCGATGCGCATAAGATATTCACCATCGGCGACGGTCAGTCCTACGCGCGTAAAAAACAGGGCCAACTGCCGACCCGTGGGGGACATCTCCTCGCCAGGCGTAGAGGGGATCTTACCACCAACCTCTAGCCATACGCGCAAATCATCGCCAGCCACCAAGGCGAGCGCGACAAGCGTTTCAGTGCTCGGCGCCATCCGCCGCCCGTTCTTCTTCGGCGTGCGATATTGATGCAAGCGCCGCCCATTTTTTGGATAGACGAGTTTACCAAGCGCGTAGAGATTCCCGTCTGTCTTGCGACGGGCTAGGTCGTCAATCATGCTATCGAACTGAGACCAGTCCGGCTCACGTTCTATCCAGGGCGCCGTGGGCCCTTCTGGCTGCGACGCAGACCGTCTCTGCGCACCCGCGTTCTTGGCCCCCTGTGGGGCGCTAGACACGGACCCCGCAGCGTTGAGCAACGCAATTGATTTTTTGCTCATGTCAACCTTCTTTCTCCTCGCCCTACCATCAGCCTCGGCACCTCCCGTCTCTTAGCATTTCTTCTTGCGCGCATTAATACTATACCGCCATCCGGCGCTGCAACGAAACCTGTACGCCCTCTATCCACAATCCCTCCCCAATTTTTATTGTGCGCATGCACCGCTTGACATGCGCCTGCATCCACGCTATAGTATTCATGCGTGCATTAAAATATGCATGATCGACTACATAGAGGACGGATACGGTTATGGAACAGACGGTCAAGTCGGTTAGCAGGCCACGGGGCAGACCACGGAGCAGGCGCAAGACAGAGTACGGCCCGTACCCCGTCGGCAATGACGCATGGCTCACCGCGATTACTCCGGCCATGACACAGCGGTATGGAACAAATGCCGCGTTCGTGCGCGCCTCCCACGGTCGCCTTGACGCTATCCGATGGGGGCATATACGACACAACAACGTGCGCCCCGATGAAGCGGAGGTGCGTGTCGTGGCAGATCTACTTGATCTACACGCAGATAAGTTGTGCGCATTGCTACCAAAAGGCTTTGGCAAGCGATGCCCGCGCGCATTCATCACCACCGAGGAATCACCCTTACCTGACGCTCCACAAAATAAACAAGCCGCCGACACGGGCGACGTGTCGGCGGCTGCGGCATAGAACGAAACTGAACTGAGGTTTGCTCCAATGACCATTACAGCACAGCACGAGATCGTTTGTCAAGCACAGCCGCGCACACCCGCCGACGATGCCCGCGCGTCCCGACGCGGTGATGCCCCGACCTGGCCCCGCGCATGGCGCTGGGTTGGACTCGAACAGTACGATGTACCGTCTTTTACGGGGCGATTAGACGACGATGGCTACCCAGCCGTCTACACCGTCGATCTGCTCACGGGCGCCTGCACCTGCCCCGGCTTTACCTCTGGCTCCCGGCCTTTCGACGGAGGCTGCAAGCACCTCCTGGCGCTCAGATGTCTACGCGCCGCCGTTGACGCGGGCGGCACGGTTGTCGTCGCCGCGCCCGTCATGGCGCGCGGCGTGTGTCGCGTATGCGACGCGGCACACCGTCCGCTGCGCGACGGGTTGTGCGGCTTCTGTGTCATCACCGACGGCGTAGTGTCATGAGCGCCCTCAGTGCTCACGACGCTCCTGTGCTCAATGAGGCCATCATCGTGCGCGACTACTACTACAAGCGCACGGATATCACTGAGCGCGGCTTCGCTATTCTCACGGCGACATGGAGCGTCCTGGCGCATGCGCCAGGCGCCTACAGTGAGGCCGTGCCCATCAACACCTACGGCCGCATCGACTTTGACGACTACTGTGCGCTGCTGGACGCGCCGGACGGCGCGGGTCGTTACCACGAGGTTCACGATACGACCGACCGGGCCGCGCTCGACCTACTGCATGAGAACGCCGTAGCCCGCGCCCAACGCGGTAACATCGGGCTGTGCACGCCACAACAACAACAGAAGGTTTCCAGCGCGAACAACGACGCAGACGCGGTGGCGGCGTGAGCGTGTTGCAAGAGAGTCACCCCACGGAGGACGCATAGCATGTCACATCGTTGGACAGATAACGACCCCGCCAGGGGCCGTGTCGTGGCCTACAAACCACGGGCGCACGACAGCGGCGGTCTCACGTTCATCGCAGACACAAGCGGCGCCGCTGACGTAACGTCCTTGCCTACGACAGCAGCCACAGAGGACACACAGGTACAGGACACACGCACAACGGCAGGCCATAGGAATGCGGCATGGGGCGCATGGGCAGGCATGTCGGCTCTCTGCATCGCACTCACCGCCACCATGGGGGGCGTAGGTATCGCCGTGTCGTGCGCCATCATCGCCGCGTACGGCTGGGGCTACGACCGGCGCGGGTCGATGACGGCGCGGGTGTCGGCCGGCCTGCGCCTGTGGTTGTCAGTGACCGCCCCTTGAAAGGGGCGGCTTGGGGAGGCGTCTCTCCGGGCCATAGCTGACCAGCCCCAGCCAGGGCATCCGTGAAGGTGCCATCGGGCTACGTTTCGGGGGTCACGACACCGGAGGGTGCTCCACCAGCCTTCCGCTCTGTCGCCCCGCATCATGAGCGTCATAGGTCAAAGCGCAAAGGTGCAGGGCATGACAAGCCTCGGAGACATCGGCGAGGTGATCATTACCCCCGTAAGGGGAGGCCCCGCAAGGGCACGAGGAGAGGGGGAGAAGATATGAGCAACGTGTTCGTGCTAGACACCGAGAGGCGTCCACTGGACCCGGTCCATCCGGGCGAGGCGCGCCGCAGACTGTCCAGGGGAGAGGCTGCGGTGTTTCGCTGCTACCCCTTCACAATCATCCTGAAGGAGGCGACGCCCGTGGCGACGCCCGCGCTGTTGCGGGTGAAGGTTGACCCTGGCAGCAAGACGACGGGCCTGGCGCTCGTGGATGACGCTGTGGGGTCGGTCGTGTGGGCCGCCGAGGTTGCCCACCGCGGGGAGGCCATCAAGGCGAGGCTGACGGCCAGGCGTGCGCTGCGCCATGGACGCCGTGCGCGCAAGACACGCTACCGGCAGCCCCGCTTCCTCAACCGCCGCCGCCCCGAGGGCTGGCTGCCGCCGTCGCTGGGGAGCCGCGTCGCCAACGTCATGGCGTGGGTCGGGCGTCTCCGCCGCTACGCGCCCGTTGATGCAATCTCAGTCGAGGTGGTCCGTTTCGATACACAGTCCATGCAGAACCCCGAGATCAGCGGCGTCGAATACCAACAGGGCGAAGTGGCCGGGTACGAGGTGCGGCAATACCTCCTCCTGAAGTTCAACCGGACGTGCGTCTTCTGCGGCGCTAAGGGGGAGGGCGTGCGACTTGAGGTCGAGCACGTTGTCCCGCGCAGCCGGGGTGGCAGCGACCGCGTGAGTAACCTGGCGCTCGCGTGCGAGCCGTGCAACAAGGCAAAAGGGGCCATGACCGCCGCCGAGTTCGGGCACCCAGAGGTGCAGGGGCGCTGTAAGGCGTCCCTCAAGGACGCGGCGGCGGTGAACGCGACTCGCTGGGCACTCTACGGGCAACTCAAGGCGATGGGGCTGCCCGTTGAGGTGGGGACGGGTGGGCGCACCGCGTACAACCGCGCCAAGCGGGGGATGCCCAAGGCCCACTGGGTTGACGCCGCCTGCGTGGGGGCCGGCACGCCCGAGGCGCTATCTATCGCGGGTGTCGCGCCGCTCCAGATACGGGCGATGGGGCGGGGCACACGCCAGATGTGCGGGACGGACAAGTACGGGTTCCCCATCCACCACCGTTCCCGCGTGCGCACCTTCGGCGGCTATCGCACCGGCGATGTCGTGCGCGCCGTCGTGCCCACAGGTAAATACCGAGGTACCCGTGTCGGGCGGGTGACTATCCGCCAACGACCGTGTTTTTGCGTCTGCGGCGTCAATGTCCACCCAAAGTATCTCGCGCTTATACAGAAAGGAGACGGATATGACTACGCGCATAGCCGGGCGCTTTCCCCCGCCGCCTAACGGCGGTGGCTCCCAGCACCCCTTCACTAGCGGGCGCCAGTTAGGACTTTTTGGACGGCCGTTTAATGACCACCTGGAGGTAGCCTACCAGAACTGGCGAGCGACACGTCCCGACATCTATGCCGCCTTCGTGCAGGTGACGCGCGAGATCGTGGCCGAGGGTATCGGCCGATACGGGATCAAAGCGATCGGGGAGGTCGTGCGCTATCGTATCCGCGTGCAGCGCCGCGACCAAAGTTTTGCGGTGAACAATAACTATTTGTCACGACTGGCGCGCGACCTGGAAACCGACGGCATCGTGCATCCCGGCTTCTTTGAGTATCGGACGCTGCTCTCGGAGCGATTGCAAAGCACCGATGCGGCGCCGAGGCAAGCGGCGGGGAGGGGCGCGGCGTGAGCAACACACAGGACGCCCCTAAGCCGCTAGGGGCATGGGTGGCATCCGGGCGCCGTCCCCGCCTGTTAGACCTGTATTCTGGCTGTGGCGGCGCCGCTGTAGGCTACCATCAGGCCGGCTGGGACGTGACCGGGGTCGATATTGCCGACATGCCGGATTACCCTTTTGAGTTCCATCAAGGGGATGCTATTGAGTACTTAAATACTCACTGGCGCGATTTCGACGCCGTCCATGCGAGTGCGCCTTGCCAGAAGTACACGAGAATTAATCACGGGGCAAAGGATCTTCTCCTTGATCTAGTCGGCCCCACACGGGACGCCCTTAAAGCCTCGGGCCTGCCCTACATCATCGAAAACGTGGTAGGCGCTCCGCTCATCAATCCCTTGTTGCTGTGCGGCACCATGTTCGGATTGCAGGTCATCCGGCATCGCCTGTTCGAGTCCAACATGCTGCTGTTCGCGCCCGGCCCCCACCGGCACGCGGGCAGCGTGGCCGATGGCACCTACGTCAGCGTCCACGGCGGCGGCCAGCGGTCTACGCACACCATCCCGTACGCCGAGCAACGCAAGCGTTGGGAGCACGCTATGGGCATCAACTGGATCAGCCGGCGCCACGATTTGTGCCAAGCAATTCCGCCAGCATTCACGGAACATCTCGGGCGACAGATGATAGCAGTGGTCGGACGTGAGGCGATGCCGGCATGACAAAACGACCCTCAGACTCAACACTCAATTCCGCGCCCTCTGACCTTGATGGGCTACGGAACACGATTATCCACGGCGATTGTCTGGACGTGCTGCCGTCTATTCCTGACGGCAGCGTAGATATGGTGCTGTGTGATTTGCCCTACGGTACGACCGCGAACCCGTGGGATAGCATCATCCCACTCAATGCGCTATGGGCGCAGTACAAGCGTGTCGTCAAGCGCGATGGTGCGATTGTCCTGACGGCGCAGACGCCATTTGACAAAGTGCTAGGCTGCTCTAATCTCGCGTGGTTGCGTTATGAGTGGGTATGGTTGAAGAATCAGCCGAGCGGGCATCTCAATGCTGCACATGCACCCATGAAAATCCATGAGAATGTGCTCGTCTTCCATGATAAGTTGCCCGTTTACAACCCCCAACGGCGCGAAGGTAAATCTTATAGGCGTACGCCGACGCGCTCGTTTTCCGCGAATTACGGAACGCAGACGAGTGAGCCACGCGAGGTTGCTGGTGGCCGCTGTCCGGTCACATCTATTTTTTTTGCACGTGACCCGCAGATAGGACATCTTCACCCGACGCAGAAGCCCGTGGACCTCTTTCGCTACTTGATCCGCACCTACACCAATCCCGGCGATCTTGTACTCGACAACGCCTGTGGTGTGGCAACCACGGCCATCGCCGCACACCGTGAGGGCCGCGATTTCATCTGCATTGAACGCGATGCTGGATATGTCGAAGTGGGCCGCAAGAGACTGACCGATGAACAGGCGCAGCTAAGGATGTTCTCAACATGACAACCACATCCCGGCATAAGACCGACCTGCCCTTTACGCCACCAAGCGGCGGTGCGAACAGGTCAGCCCGCGCCTACGCGGGCAAGCACGGGCACATCCTGGGCAACTGGCAATCACCACCACCCAACACGGAGAGTTACAACGCCCTCGCCCTGTGTCTGCGGTGCGGGTGCGAGTTCCTCATCATCCGCGCTCCAGAGGGCGGGGCGACCTTCGACGGGTATGCGGCACAACACCCGTGCGATGTATGCCGTACCACGGCATGCTACCGCCCCGGCCCGCTAAACAATGACCTGCCCAAACCACCCGCAACCCGCATTCGCATTCGCACGAACCCGAGACAGCGCATCCTCGTCTAACGACCCATCGTCAATTAAAGAGAAGAGAGTAGAGGCGTGATTCCCCTATTAATCATCGCTGCCGCCTGGACTGGCCTATCGGTCATCGCAGGCAGCGTTTGGGCGCTCTGCGGTCTGGGTAGACAGCGCTACCAGAACCGTCACGGCCTGTGTATCGTCCGAGAGCAAGAGAGGGGGCCGTATGGCAACTGATATTGAGCACCAGTATCCCGGTTGGCCTGCTGACGCGCCGGCCGCTCTCGTGCGCCATGAGGCGACGCTAGCGGGCCACGCGATGAGCGCGTGGGCCATCCACGGCACCCCGCCCTACGACCTGCCGCAGTGTGCATGCGCTACGTGCGATTACTGGATGCTGGCCGGCACCGACGATGGTGAACTTGTGTACACACCAACGGTCGGGGAGCGTCCCGGCGTTGGCTACGTCGATGCTCTGCGCATCGTGTCACCCTGCCGCCACCCACTGCCTCAGTTATTCGCAGGGACGGTGTAGCCATGAGTTTATACATCGCCGGCCCCATGACAGGCATCACCGACGAACACGGCAACCCGACCCATAACTATCCAGCGTTCCACGCCGCCGCAGCCGACCTGCGCTCGCGCGGCCATACCGTCGTTAATCCCGCTGAACTGCACCACGACGCCGTGACCAACCCTCAGACGTGGGAGTGCTACATGCGCGCTGACATACGCGCCCTACTCGGCACGGATGCCGTTGTCGTCCTGCCAGGGTGGGAGCACTCCAAGGGCGCTCGGCTTGAGGTCGTGATCGCCAAGGCGCTCGGGATGCGCGTGTGGGAATACGAGCCACACATAGAGCCAGATAGACAAGCCGCGCTAGAGGCGGTTGTGACCGTCCACATCACACTCCCGTCCCTCGTATAGCGTGACAGAAAGGACCAGCCCCATGCCTCATCGCCCACCCGAGCGGTCACACCTGCCCGCGTCTATGCGTGGCTACTCACCCTGTTGCGCGGGCAGTCCCAAGATCTTACGCCGCGCCACCTCAACATCGTCGCGCATGAAGCGTACCTGGGCGCGCTTTTTTAGATGCTCTGGTCGCGGCAACGGTGTAATGACGCCACGATCAATAAGCCGATACAGCGTCGGCTTGCTCACGTTGAGCAACGTCAGCGTGTCATCTAGCCCTAACACATTTTCCTCCCCTGCCATGAGCCAATCTTACCGCACCCGCATGGCGCGTGTGGCGCAACATGACCCAAAACGGCACGACCCACAACATTATGATAACAACTAAGGCGAGTTGACGCTAGGTGATACGACGTGATACGATTATGGTATGGGTTAGGGCGATGCAGGAACACCGAAAAGAGGAGTCAGAGCGTGAACGTGAAAATTGATAGATCGCCATACGGATCAAGTAAAGGAGGGGGACAGGATGCCATTTGACGATGATCAGCTCGCCAAACTCCGCACGCCGTTGGCGCCTGACCTCGTGTCGCAGCGCCAACAGGCGGGGCGATCCCTCTCGTACTTAGAAGGCTTTGAGGCGATCAACCAGGCGAACGACATCCTCGGCTACGACGGGTGGTCGCACACCATTTCGCGACTCGACTACAACCCCGACATCAAGAGCTACATGGCACTCGTGTTGGTGGAGGTGCATAACCCCAGTGGCGTGACGCTCTGCCGGCATGAGGACGTGGGATGCGGCATCGTGCAGGGGGATCGCGCGGAAGGCCACGAAACGGCCATGAAAGGGGCGGTGACGGACGCCATGAAACGCGCCCTGCGGTGCCTGGGCGACCAGTTTGGCAACGTCCTCTACGACAAGACGAGCGACCTGCATAAACGTGCAGGACAGCAGCAAACATCGCAACAGCCCCCCCCGCACCGGGCAGCAACGATGTCCCCCGGTGCCTCCAGTACCGCGCCCGCCTTCGGCCCGGCGCAACTCAAGAGCGAGGTAACGGGCCTGCTAGCGAAAGACACCGACGGCGCGGCCCTGCTCAAAAAGACGGCCGACGAGATGTCGCCGGAGGAGCTTGACAAGGCCCTGACGTGGCTACGTCATCGCGCCAAGCGGTAAACGTAGCAGCAACCAAACGCGGGGCCGTGCCAACTGCCAGGAAGCCACGACCCCACCTACCCACCCGCTTACACGAAGAGGGCGCTATGACATTAACACAGAAAGCGACGGCAGAACCAGCGCTGCCGGTGACACGCGAGATACAGGATGGATGGGCGGCGTTACTCGAAGAGGGGCTGCGCGTCCCGCGTCGCTTCGATAACGCCGTGGCGGCTATTCAGGAATGCAAGGGAACGGGCGAGTTGCGCCCTGAACAAATCGCCTGCTTAAAACGGGTATGGGTTGAAGTCACCGGCGCTGTCGGCGGTGCGGGCGGTGCGGGCGGTGCGCGATGAGTCCGCGCGTGCAGAGAGCGCATAAGTTTGTTGACGCGGGCATAGGTCTCTTACCCATACGCGCCGACGGGACCAAGCGGCCGGCGTTGCCCGAGTGGGCGTATCTTCAGGAGCGCCTGCCAACGCCTGACGAACTGGTGGCATGGTTTGACGAGCCAACCGACCCCATTGGCATGGCTGCTATCTGCGGACGCGTCAGCGGCAACCTTGAGGCCGTGGACATTGACGCGCCGGACCTCGTACAGGCGTGGCGCACGGGAGTCGAGCGGCTACGGTCGGGACTTCTGGATAGGTTGGTGCATGTTGAAACGCCGACAGGGGGCGCGCATTACTGGTATCGCCACCGTGACGTGCCGATGGGCAATAAGAAATTGGCCCAGGAGTCCCGCACAGACGACAACGGCCGTGAGCGTCCGTACACACTCATTGAGACACGCGGACAGGGCGGGTATGCGCTTCTGCCAGGTTCGGCTCTCGCCTGCCACCCGACGGGACGCCCTTATCAGTTAACGCACGGGTCATTCGGCGCGTTGCCCGTGCTGAATATCGGAGAGCGGTTATGCCTGATTGACGCCGCCCGCGCGCTCGGGACGTGGGAGCCCTCCGTGCGCGACACACGCACGATGCGCGCGCAAGAACCTGATGGCGACCGGCCGGGCGACCGTTTCAACGCCGAGAACGATTGGCGGCGCATCCTGCAGCCGCATGGCTGGCGCGTGGAGCGCTCGCGCGGCGAGGAGTTGTTCTGGCGTCGCCCCGGTAAGGACGAGGGCCTGAGCGCCACGACGGGCTACGGCGCCGCCGATGTGCTCTATGTGTTCAGCACCAATGCTCACCCTTTCGAGTCGGAAAAGAGTTACAGCAAGTTTGCCGCCTACACGCTGCTTGAGCATGACGGTGATTACACGGCGGCGGCGCACGCACTCAAGACGGGAGTAAAACCGTGACTCGCTACACCAAACGCGAGGCCACCATAACGGTGTGGTGCGGCGCAGACATCGCCGTCACGTGGCGCAGCGCCGATCATTTCATCGCCATCCTACAAGCGTTCCGTGCGCAGTTCACCACGGCGCATTATGACGGTTACACAAAGGAATGGATGCTGGCCAAAGGATGGGCCGCGCAGGTCCGTCACTGGGTGGATGCCACGTTTGAATCTGACGCGGTGACGTGGCAGGACGAAGCGCCCGCGCCTGATGACCTGTCGTATATCGCCAACGCCTACCAGGCTCTCTATCTCGTTTCTGACGCCCCCGTGTGGGCCGTTGAAGCCATCTACAAGGCCGCCATGAAGGTGTGCCATCCCGACATGGGCGGGGATACCGCCTCGGCGACACGCATCAACAACGCTATTGATACCATCCGCGCCTATAACGCGCGGCGTCATTAACAGAAAAGTGGATCATGATGAACGCCTTTTACCCGAACACGACGCAATTCCCCGATGAACTGCTCGACTACTGGATGGCCCACGTATCACACGCCGAGTGGAAGGTGCTGTGTTACATCGTGCGACATACATACGGGTTCCGCAAGACCACAGATAGCATCAGCTTCACGCAGTTTGCCGACGGCATGAAGCGTTCGGATGGTTCCTATGTCAATCACGGATGTGGCATTAAATCACACGCGACGTTATCAGCAGCACTGACCGAGTTGGAGAAGCGCGGCCTCGTCGGTCGTACTATCTCCCCCAAGGTCAAGGGCGTCAAGACGGTCGCGACAGTGTATGAGTTCAAGCCACTCGCGCGCGATCAAGACAACGAACGCTTGTATCTCGTGAACAATGAGCAGGAGGCGTTCACTGAGCGAACCCCTAACGCCGACGTTACTAGTTCACTGAGCGAACCCCCGGCGTTCACTGAGCGAACTAGTAGCCAGTTCACTGAGCGAACCCCCCCTAGTTCGCTCAGTGAACTAACAACACCCACGTTCACAACACCCACACAACACCCACGTTCACAACACCCACCTACACAGTGGGACGGCGCTCACGTGCCGACGCCGCTCCCCCTGCCTAATTTTGCTGACGTTCTTCACGATGCCGAGGGTAAGCATGAGGCGGGGGGTGCTTCCGCCGTCAAGCCTGATACTGGCAACAGCCCGAAGGCGCCGCGCACGCCATCCAAGCCATCGCTCCAACAGGCTGACCCCAAGGTGTATGCGCGGCGCGAGGCTATCAAGGCGCGCTACTTCGAGCGCTACACGGCTGAGCCATGGGACACTCTGCCTGCGTCGCGCCAGAAGTACGCCAATGCTGACGCCGAGCGCATAGCGCGGGCCTGCGCCTCGCTCGATGAAGCCCTTGCCCTGATGCAGGCGGTCTACGACGAGCGGTGGAGCAACGGGACGTATCCCAACCGCGCCCCGTTCAAGCTGTCGGCGTGTCCCGGCAAGCTCAAGGCGTTCCGCGACGGATGCCTCGCCTCGCGTCCCTCCGCGTCATCAGGGGGGGCGAGCGCACGCAACACCCATAGCGGCATGGGTCGCACGGATGGCTGGCGTGCGGAAACCTTCACCATCGAGGACTACTGCGCGGTAGGACTGCCTGGCCGGACCAGTTGCCGCATGGCGATGGGGCACCCGCACGATACAGTCATGTGCGGGCGGACTGGCCTGGTCGAGATGGGCAATGGGGCGCGCGTCGCCAATCCGAACGTGTACAACGATGAGCACATCACCGAGTTCCCCCATGCGTCCTGACACTCTTGACACTCCCGCTGTCTGTCCGCTCTGCGCGGGCCGTGGGCGCGTGCTGGCCCGTGATGGGCGTTGGTATCCCTGCGCGTGTGGCGCCGGCCGCGCGCGCCGGCACGAACTCGTGCTGTCTTCGCTCGATTCCGTTCCCGGCGACCCCGACGCGGATGGCTGGTACGTCCCCGTGGCTCGCTCTCTGGCTGCCCTGAGCCCGAATGGAGGGCAGGTCGCAGCCTACGCGGCGTCGGTGACGTTTGCAGCCACTCTCGCGCCGTGCCTCCTGTTGCTGGGCGACTTCGGCACGGGCAAGAGCCGCCTGATGCTTGGCGCGGCGCTGGCGCTGTGCGACCACCAAGACCCACGCGTGCAGCCGCGCTACGTCCACGCGGCGGCGCTGGCCGACCACCTCAAGGAAGGCATCAAGGACGATAGTGTTGCGGCGCGCGTCCGGGCTTTTGTCGCCGCGCCCATCCTGTTCGTTGATGACCTGGGCGCGCATCACGCCACCGAGTATGTCGGCCAGAAGATGCTACAGATTCTCGATGGCCGCTATGAGCGGCGTCTGCCGACAGTTGTGGGGACGAACGAAACGCTGGACGCGCTCGGGGCGCGCATGGCCGACCGCTTCATAGACCGCGATGTGTACGCCTGCTTCGTGCTGCGTGGCCGCAGTATCCGTGAGGATGGTCTGACGCACCGTATGGCGCGCTGGGAGGGCGGACAGCCGGTCGGCGGCGAGGTCACGGACTATCATCGCCGCCGTGGGCGGGCCGTTATCTGCGCGTCTTGTGATTGCCGCCCATGCCGCTGCGTGACCTATGGGCTCACGCCGCCCCCAGCCGTGATGGCCGGAGACCGGCCGTGAGCGGGCGGCGTGAGGGCGATATCCCGTCCGCGCTCATGAGCGCAGATCTGGAACGCGCCGTCCTGGGGGCGCTGCTTGTTCACAGTGACCCCGACGCGATTATCGCGCGGGTGGCGGCGCCTGACTTCTGTGTGCCGCCCTATGGCGACCTGTTCGCCCTCGTCTGTGCCATGTGCGAGCGTGGGGCGGTGGTTGATTGGCTCACGCTCGCCGAGGAGGCTGTCGGCCACTCCATCCCTGGCTACGACGGCGCGCCGATGCTGCGCGAGCTCGTGGCCGCGACGCCCGACGTGGCGCACGCGTTTGAGTATGCCGACCGCCTGGCCGATGTGGCGGGGCGACGCGCGTTGTGGGAGGCGTCCACCTGTATCCGCGCTGATGTCGTGGCGAGCATGGGCGATGACCTTGGCGCGCTGCGTAGCCGCGCCACTGAGGTTGTGTCGACGGCGTCAGAGGGCGGCACGGAAGAGTGGGACGCCTACAGCGGTGACGCCGTGCTGGCCGAATGGCTCGCCGACGCCGATCGGCCCCTCGTGGAGCGCAACCACGTCCTGCCGACAGGGTTGGTCGAGGTTGACGAGATGCTTGGGGGCGGCGTGCGTCCCGTAGATTTGTGTGTCATCGGCGCACGCCCGGCTATCGGCAAGACGAGTCTTGCCCTGACCATCATGCGCAATGTGCTGACCCCGCCTATTGAGCGGCGCGTGTTGATGTTCAGCCTTGAGATGTCGCGCAAGCAGGTCTTTAGTCGCCTCTTGACGCTGGAGACGAGCATCCCTCTGGCGACGGTGCGCGCGGTTGAGCCTGCGTCCGCGTGGCACGGCGCCTTGACCGCGCAGGCCCAGCGGCTGGCGGCGCAGCCCTGGCGCATCTACGACAAGCCAGGCGCGACGCTCGGTGAGATAGCGCGCATAGCGCGCCGTTATCATGCCCGCGAACCGCTCTCGCTCATTATCGTGGACTACCTGCAAATCGTGGGCGGCGACGGGCGACCGACCGATAACCGCAGCCGCGAGGTTGACCTGATTGCGTGGGGACTCAAGGCCCTAGCGCGCACGCTCGCCGTGCCGGTGATAGCCCTGGCTCAAATAAACAGGGGCGTGGAGCAACGCGTGGACAAGCGTCCGACCATGGCTGACCTGCGCGAGGCGGGCGGCATTGAGCAGGCGGCGGACATTATTGGCCTGCTGTACCGCGATGGGGCCTATGTGACCGACGACCCCAGTAAGGAGAACCATGCCGAGTTGATTGTGGTCAAGCAGCGCGACGGCGCGACAGGGACGGTGCCGCTGTGGTGGGAGCCAACGTTGACGCGTTTTGAGAGCGCGCGCACGGCGGGATGCCCGTTTTAGGGCCAGTGAGGAGAAGAAGGGCAGATGGGGAGGGGCACAGTCATAAAACAGCAGCGCACGGTGCGGTCGCCGCGGGATCGCAGGTTGTTGTGGCAGGTCGCAGGAGGGATGTGCCAGGCGTGCGGTGATCCGCTAGGCGACAACCAATGGGTAGCGGCGTTGGAGGAAGCGGACCAGCATCGTATTTATGAGCGCATACCGCCTGAGAAGCCCTATGGCACCATGGACGCCCTGCTCCTTGCCGAAATTGGCGAAACGGCGACATCCTCGACGGCGCGCGTTATGGCGCGGGCAGAGGACACGCTACCACTGCCCTTTCACGGGGAGGTCGGAAATGGCCGGAGTAGAGTTGATAATATCAACTCTACTCCTAAAGGCGGGGGTACCAACGCCGACTATCTCACATCACGCATTGCCCGCGACCGTCCCGACATTTTGGAGCGCATGCAGGCGGGTGAGTACAAGAGTGTGCGGGCGGCAGCCGATGATGCAGGGATCGTCAAGAGGCGCGTGAGTATCCCGCTTGACGCCGAGAGGGCGGCGTCACTCATTCGCAAGCATTTTACGGCTGGGCAGGTAGTCGCGCTCATTGAGGCGCTATCGTCACCGGAGGATATGCAGTGTGTGTCAAAAGGGGCCGCGTCATGAGGCGCACGGGACGCCACCGACACGCCTGGACGCCCACGGCCATCTACGAGGCGACGAACGGCGGCACGGGCGCCATCGCCTACATGTGCCCCTCATGTGGCGCATCCGACCTGGAGATGCGCCACATGCTCACCCCTGATGACGAGGACGCGGCGTGGCGGGTCGTCGGTCAGTACAGCGATTGGTGGTCAAGCCCGTGGGCGCGGAAAGGACAGAGGTAGTGATGAACGATACGACGCCGGGAAGTGCGCCGCAGACTATGACGCTTGACGAGCAGATCGCGTATCTCGACACGCTGCTTTGCGGCCGGGGGGACACGGCCGAGCCTGTGTCGTCGCCGCGCTACACCGACATGATGGGGGCGCTGATCGCCCGTAAGGCCGAGTTCTGCCGGCAATGGGACGCGCGCAAACGGATAGCGCACGACGGGGAGGAGCAATGGCGCGCATGACGACGACGCACAGGGACGGGAGCAGCGAGGGCGTCATGGGGCCGGCCACAACCACGGCCACGGTCACGCTAGACGACCGCATCATGTCCATTGACGCGCGGCTAGACTGGCTGTCGGACCATTGGCGTCAGATGCTCTGGCAGCACTACTACGAGCAGGTAACGACGCTACGCACGGAGCGAGTGCGGCTGCTGAAGGAGAAGGAGGCGGGGGTGTGACAACGACAGCAAGAGCGACATTAACGACAGCGCCCCGCAGCGTCCACCGCGTGCGCCCCTGGAAACGACGCCCTTCACAGGGCCGATCCGCCCTCATCTGGCACCTGACGTACGTCCTGGCGTCGTGTCGGCAGCAAGAGCGCGTCGACGCCCGCTGGGCGGCATACATGGCGCCCTGGGCCGAGGCTATCGACGTGGTGGCGGCGCTGCGCCAGTGCGATGGCATCCTCATCGGGATACGCCGCGCCCAGCGCGCCCTCACGTGGGAATGGGGCGATGCGGCCGACGCCGTAACGACGTTGCCGGCTGGCGTGCAGGCACGCATCGCCCAGTTGCAGGAAGAGCGTGTGCGGTGGGACACAACGCGCCTGGACTGGATGCGTGTCGAATGGAGTAACCCCGCCAGCCGCGGTACGTCACCGGCTAGCAGGGATGCGCGCGAGCGGAGGGCGGCGTGAGCACAGCCACTGAAACGACTACGCGGACGGTGAGCGCCGGATGGGCGGTCGCGGCCAGCGGTCGCCGCAGGGGGCGTGCGGCGCGACGTGGGGACCGTGGCTGTCTCTGGTGTGGTGGTAGAGGCAGGAGGGCTATCGTGGCCGTGGCGCTGGCCGTGGCGCTCCTAAGCGTCCCCAAGCACGTCCACGCCGATAGCCAAGTAGACGCCTCGGTCTCGTACTGGTCAGCCGCCTACGGCGTGTCGAGCGCGTATGTGGAGCGCGTGATTGCCTGCGAAAGCGGCGGCGACGTGAACGCCATGAATCCGAGCGGGGTTGTGGGGGTGCTGCAATACAAGCCAGCTACTTTTTACGCAATCCAGGCGTCCGAACTGAGTGATGCCAGCCTCGCGCCCGGCCTATCGGTGTACGACCCCGAAAGGCGGGGTGTGTGGAGTTATGACGCGCAAATACATCTATTTTGCTGGCTGCTTTATACGGGCGGCTACACAGCGATAGCGCGGCAGTGGGCATGCGTGTAACGGCGCAGACGGCGTAGAGAGGGCGGCAGACGATGGCAAAGCGACTAATCGAGGGGCAGGAAGGCGAGAAGGTGGCGCGCGTGTACAGAGGCTATCTGACCGCCGGCCGGCGCGTGCGCGTGGACATCCCCGGTGGTGGCCACATCACAACAGGCTCACGCCGGCTGGCCGAAGCGTTTCTGATGGAGCGGTACGGGGAGCCGTGCCGCGTGGAGATGCAGCGGCATGTCTCCGCGGGTCCGTCTGCGGACGCGTCCGCACTCTCGACTGAAAGCTGGCCGCTGGGCGTGCCGAGAGAGGGTATTGGCACGCGCGGCGAGGCGCTGTTTCTTGCGGCCGTCAAGGGGCACGACGTAGACCCCGAAGCCGTCTGGTGGCCGATGCCGCCTGTGGGGCGGGGCATGCCCTACCGCTATGTTGAGTGCGCCTGGTGCCTCATGACGGTGATTGAGCGCGACACACCGGACGGGGTGCGCTACGTCGGGGTGGCGCTGGCGTTGAGGTGCCGCCGGCAGAGCACCGTCTACGATTATGGCGCAGATAGCGGCGGGTCTACGGCTGTGCCGATGGACCTCGGGGCTGAGCGGGCGCTCGGGATGCGGTCGGCGCCGGGTAGAGACGGGGACACGACCAGGGAGGGGAGGGGGAGCGACCGTGACGGAAGAGGGGAGGGGGCTGACATGAGGGCGATGGGACTGTCATACGCGACGCTCGCCAACAGGCGGCGCGGGTTGCATCTGGCGGGCAACGGTAGCGGGTTGCGCGCCCACATGGCGGTCACGCGGCTGTGCGCCTCGTGCGGCAAAGGGGTGCTGCCTTATGAGCGGGTTGAGGTTGGCGGCGCGCTGTTCTGCGGTTGGTGCGCGGGACTGGTTGAGGCGCCCGCGTTTGACGCGGCGGCTGGTGGCAGTGGCGACGCGGGTGCTGCTACTGGGGAGGTGGGGTGATGACACAGCGGCGACCGGCAGCGCCCGAGGGGCAACGCTATTGTAGTGGGTGCGCGACTTTCCATCCGTGGACCGATGCCTATTTCGGTCGGCGGGCCATCACGCGCTCAGATGGGCGCCCGAGCATGTACCCCGAGGGGTGGGCGTTGACCTGCAAGGCGTCCCACAACAAAATAACGAAGCGCGAACGCATGCGGCACCCCCGGCGTCTGACGCGGAAAAGCCGCGCCAACTACGAGCGGCGCCACACTGACCCGACGATGTACGCGCACGATATCGCCGTCCGCCGGCAGTATTTCGCCAAGAAGCGCGCCGATGATTTCCTGGCGCGCGCCCGCGCGATTATGAACGTGGTCGCGGCCTACCGGGGTGTCTCCGTCCAGGAGGTGCGCACGCGCTTGCACTGCCTCTACCCCTCTGAGGTGGCGCGTGCGCAGACCACGCACCCGGTCCATGCGGAGAACGACTGGACGCTCATGTTGGTGCTCGTGCTCCTCAAACGCTACACCCCGTATGCGCTCGTTGATCTGTGCGCTCTCATTGGCGACACGTGCCCTGTCAATGTGCAGCAGTGCATTGAGCGGGCGAACCGCATGATGGCGCTGCGCGGGTACCAGCGGAGCGCGCTCGGGATGCAGGTTGCCGACCTGGCCGACCACCTGTTTGAGCGCGATCGCAATGGGGCGGTCTATCTGCGGGGGACGGTGTACAGGCCAAACGTTCAGGAGGCGACGGCCTGATACGTGGGGGGTAGAGGAATATGACGTTATATAGGTATTTTGTGTCTTACGCCATCAGCACCTCGACGGGGCCGGAGTTCCGAGCGCGCTTCATAGAGCGCGGGGCCGCCATTGAGGACAACGCCGCGCTTCTGGCGTTGCAAAAGGAGTTAGCGCCGCCGGGGCGCGCGGCTGAGAGCGTCGGCATCCTGACGCTGGAGTTGGTGTGGAAAGCCGAGGGGTCGGAGTAGACATGACACACGCTGAAGCAGAGGAGCGGGCGCGGGCGCTGGGGCACGAGCCGTACCGGTGGTTTGCGATGGGCGAGCGGTGCTGGGGCTACTATTGCCGCTACGACGGGCAAAAGCACGAGCTGCACGGCTGCCCCGAGGCGTTGAAGCCGTGGCGGGATAGGGTCGATAATCAGCCGTGCCCCTCGCTCGCCCGCGCGGGAGGGGAGGACGTGCGATGACACGCGAAGAGGCAGAGCAGCGGGCGCGGGCGCTGGGGCACGAGCCGTACGGCTGGTACGCCGTGGGCACGGGGTGTTGGGTCTACTTTTGCCGCTACGACGGGCCGTGGCATGAGCTGCACGACTGCTACGAGGGGCGGTTGTACTATCGGGATGCCGTCGATGGGGAGCCGTGCCCCGTGCCGGATCGGGAGGACGCGCGACCCACAGTCGCGGGTAATGTCACTGTGCGCGCTGCCAGCGGGGCACGCAGGGATGTGCCAGGCGTAGGAGGAGGTGATTATGACAGAGAAACGTGATGCTGCGTGGTACGCCAAGACATTCGGGGTGTCCGACGACCTCTGGGTGACTGAGGCGCGTGCTACGGGGATGCCTGGCCTATTGCTGTTTCACCAATTCGGGCAGGTTGTCTACGACGCCTTCAGGGTTTACCCGTGGCTGGTGGGGACGGCCCTGACGGAGCGTGACTCGCACGATATCGACGTGCGGCTTGTCCTGGGCAACCTAGAGTTTAAGCGGTACTGCGGCGACCGCTATGGTGAGTCGCGCCCGAATACGCCATGGGCATCGTTTAGTATGGCCTATGCGCTCACGGCGCGACACATGACGGGCCTCCCTGTTGACTTCCAGATTCAGACGACAGCCATGGCCGCGCGGTTTTCGGATAGGCCGCGCTTGGTCCTGGGCGGGTGGTTCGTGGCAGGTAAGCGCGTCGCCACCAACGTAGAGGAGCAACATGGCAGCAACAATGACCGGGGCTGACGCGGGGCAGTTGGCACGGCGCATCTCTGAGGTGACGGGCGGGCGCGCAATGGTCCGTGAGGCAGACGGCGCCTACCGTGTTGAGTTGTATGCGCCGGCTAGCAACAACCGGCTCGGCGCCCTCGTGGCCACCTATCGCAGCGTCGAGGAATGGGACATGGCGTGGCGGATTATTGGGCCACGGATGGAGGAGACAGCATGAGTGAGCGGGAAGTGCGCCAGATGCTCCACGACCAGGTGCAGCAGGCAATCCAGGGCAACCTAGCGATTGCAACGACCATAGGCGAAACGATGGCAGGCATTGGCGATGCCCTAGTCGCCGCCTTCAACAATCTTGCCTGCGACTCGTCCGACCCGTCGTACTGGCACGGGTTTTACGAGGGGGTAAACGTAGCGCGGCGGCTGGTCGAGGGTATCAAGGTTTTGCCGCACGATTGACACATATACGGTGTAATCGAAAGGCCGCATACGGGCTTGAGAGGACACAGGAGGGGCTATGCTTCGACGCTGGAGGGAGAGCCGCGAGCGAGCGCGCGGCACGCGCTGCTGCTGGTGTAACGAACGGGTAGAGGGCCGCGAGACCGTGCCGGTAGCCCACGGCTACGGTGCATGTTCATTCCTCGCGGGCCGCGTGTGCGTGGGCGTGTGCAAAGATGCGTGGTGGGCCAATCATCTGGCCCCGCGTCGGACGGCGACGATAGCCGCGCTGGGTGTGGTGTTGCCGGCCAAGTCGGCCGAGGTCGTTGCGGCGTCGGTGGTGTGCGCTGCTTGTGAGGGCGTGCTGACGCGCGACCCTTCTGGGCTGTGCTTCCTGTGCCGTCCAGCGCCAGAGGGCGCGACGTGGCGCCGGTGCGCGGCCTGCGGCCGGGAGATGTGCTCCCTGTGCGACGCCAAGGGTATGGACTGCGGCGCGTGCACCCATGCGCGGCCAGAGGATGCGCCGCTGCACGGCGCTGAGAGCCGTCAGGAGGCGCGACGATGAATCGAGGAGGACATATGCTGGCACAGCAACACCCGTACGGCCTGACGCCAGAGCAGTTAGCGGCCATCTATGGCGGGTGCGCGCCGATTTATGGCGTGGCGAGCCTCGGGCCAAGGGGGCAGACGCCGCCAACGCTTCCGCCCGGCTTTCCGTTGTGGCTCAGGACAATGCACGCCGACAACACCGGGAGTGCGCGGGATGTGCTAGCGCAAGTAGCGGCCCGGCTGGATATTGCGTTGGACAGGGAGGGCAACTAATGGCAGCAATGGAGACCGTGGTTGGCAGCGAGGACGGCTACATCTTGTGGCGCGGCGTCGGCAACGGGCGCGACGCGTGGATGGTGCAGGCCGACGCCGATAAGGTGTTTGTGTCGCGGACATACCGCACGGACGCCGATGCCCAGCGCGGTTGGACGCGCTGGCGGGCGACGGGGAGCGATGCCCCACCGGGGCGCGCGCTAGTGGAGGTGATAGTGGGACAGAAGGAGAGTGCGGCATGAATGGCGTTGACCGCGAATGGCCACCCACCGTTCAGCGCGACAGTTATGAAGTGGGCTTGCGGCGCAAGGCGTTAGCGAAGCCATGGCCGGCCCGCTGGTTTGCCTACTATGACTGGCTGGTGATGGCGATGCCAGATGGGACAGGCGGGGCGCTTCTGGCCGCCACGATCATTGGTTGTGCGGGCATGGCCGTGGCGGTCATAGGTGGCGCAATCTGGTTGTTTATTAATGGCCTCGCCTGGCTGTTCTGGTTTGTCCTTGGCGCCGTCGTTGTTGGCGGCGCGCGTAAGATTTTGCGCGATGCCCTGGAAACGGATCGGCGGCACCGCGAATAACGTTTAACAACACGGGCAAAGAGGAGTGACGCTGATGGACGGGGGGACGGGCAATTGGTCAGGGAACTGTGATGTGGGCTAAGGGCATGCCCCCTGTAGTTACTTGTCTGCTGGCGACCTGCTGTCGCCGACAGGCAGTTCCTTGCGAATCCACCGCTCTATGAGCACGCGCATAGACACCCCTTCCTGGGCCGCTTTGACCTTGATTTGCCGATGCAATTCGGGGGGTAGATCGAGCGTGAGGCGATTTGTGTCTCTTTGTCTCATACGGCCAGTATACCACAGAAGTACAGAAATATGCTATAATTCATTAAATACAGAAGCACGGAAGGGAGACATGCCATGGATGTGACCTCAGTAATTTCGCTTGTTAAGCCCGATGCGCGACGCGTTTGCCGTCAATGTGGTCAACCTAAGGATCTATCGAGTTTTCCAAAGAAGCAGAGCCAGAAAGATGGGTATGACACGCTGTGCAAGGCATGTTGGCGTCAGTATGTGAAAGCTGCCCCTGAGCGAGTGGCGAAGCGCGCTACACTTCTCGCCGTGCGTGCGAAACTCAGCATCCCTAAACCGCACTCGTGGCTGGACCATCCTGCGGCGAAAAGGGCGTACACCTTACCAGACATTTACGACCGCGACATGCGCGTTATCCCGCTGACGCAGGGTCGTGTCGCGTATGTTGATGCGTGTGTGTACGATTACCTGGCGCAGTTCAAGTGGCATGTGACACATTACGGCTACGCCGCACGATCTTCGCAAAAAGACGACGCATCTGTGTGGATGCATCGCGTTATTCTGCCTGTGCCCGAAGGGAAAGAGGTTGATCACGTTTCCGGGAACAGGTTAGATAATCGCATGTGCAATCTGCGTGAAGCGACGCACATGGAGAACGGACGCAATATCCTGAAAAAAAATCAAGCCCTTAGCGGTTATAAAGGCGTGTGGGTACATTCGAAGGGCACATGCTGGGTTGCCGCTATCACCGTCGAGGGGAGGGCGCGTCATCTGGGCGTGTTCGATAGCGCGCACGAAGCAGCAGGGGCTTATAACGACGCCGCTCGTCTCCTTTTTGGTGATTTCGCTCGGCTCAATCGAATCATGGGCCATGAGGAGTACGTGACCTGGTATGAAGACAAGTTGCGACAGGCGCGCGGGGAAACGGAGGAGTTGCGCGCGGGCATCCGGCAGACCGTGGCCGATGTGCGAGCCAACAAGACGACCGCAGAGAACGGCATCAAGCGACTGGAAGACCTGGCGGGGAAGCGGCCCGCAGCAGGGGGCGCATAATGGTTGCAGGACTCACACGTAACGAGGCGATAGGCCGTGCAATCTGGAACGAGCATCGCCTAGACCCACTCGGCGACAAGGGCAACGAGGATCGCACGACTTGCACGAACAAGGGGTGCGTGGCATGGCTTGAGGACAGGGGTCATAACGCGGTTATGGGCCTTGCGTTACACACACAGTGCCCCGTGTCCACGAAGTCAGGGGTAGTGCGGCGTCCTGATGGCACGGTCGAGCGAGCGTGGGGGAACCTTGTCGAGTGCCCGCAGTGTCAGGGGCACGGCCACGCGCCCAACACTGATACCGTGGCGTGTCCGTCCTGTGATGGGGAAGGCGTTCTGTCAACCGAGGGGCCACCACCCGTTACGTTGCCTCCTGGCGCGTACATCGACGCCGGGGACTCCGAAGGCGGTGCGCCGTGAGCGATACAAAGCCACCACTTTGCACGATCTGGGTTGACGGACATCCGAAGGGGCCGAACGGCGGCGGAACGTTACGTTCACGCATCCGCGACAAGATGTACTACCGGGATACGGTCGCGTGGCTGTGCCGTGAGTACTGGTCATCTATCCCGGCCCCGTTAGGGCGTGTTCGCGTCGTCTGTACTTTGGTCCGTGTCGGCGGTCTGCCCAAAGATCAAGACAATGCCTATAGTTCGCTGAAAGGGGCCATAGATGGTCTCACGGCCAAACACGGGGGCAGTCTATTAATAGATGACGCTCCCGACCACCTTGATTTAGACGTGCGGCAGGAGAAAGGCCCAAAGCGCGGCGTCCGTATTGAGATATGGGACGCCAGCGATGAACAGGAAGGGGCCGCATGAACGAGACATACACAGCTACGATGCGCGGCGATCTGACGGCAGTCGGTCGGGAGCGGTTAGGGCAAGCCCAGGACGCTCAGAAGGCGCGGTACGAGCGCGCGGCCTGGTTTGGCCCTGTCGAGGACGCGCCGGCCGATGGGCCAGACGGGCGCCCCTACCTGCGCTTTGAAATCAGTTACAACGGGGAGCGGTACGCGATCGTGAGTTCCCCCGCGCAGGATGCGGCCTGGGAAGATGGCGCGACCGAGGTTGATCTGCTGGTCAGCGATGTCGTCAAGGCGGCGCTGGCCGGCGGCGTAGATTTTAAGGGACTGGATGGCGTGGTCATGTCGTTGCAGTATCGGGAGACCAACAAGCGATGACGAACGATGACGAGATAGACAACTATACGCCGTATACGGATCACGCTACCTGTGCCCGTGATGAAGCCGCCTATATGCGCTTTCTAACGCAGGCGCGGGACGCGATCTGTCATTACGCGCGGCATACGCCCATGGGGTGGTATTCGGAGTACCACCTGGATCACACTGACGACTGTCCTGACGAATACACGCCCCAGGGCGTTGATGAGCAGGGGCAACTGGCCTTTTGTCGGGTCTATGCGAACGAGTACGGGCACATGCTGGAGGAGGAAGGCGAGATGCCCCTTGCGTACATGTGGGACGCCGCCGAGCGCGAGAAGCGCACGGCTGAGTTCAACGCCAGCGTGGCCGCGTTTCGTGCGCGTGAGAAGCGCGACAGGGAGAAACAAGACCGCGCCCTCTTTGCTTCGCTACGCGCCAAATACGGCGCGACGGGTAAGGAGTAGTAGGAGCAGGAGGAAAGCGTGAGCGAGTGTTCAACGGATGTCGTGGCGACATGGTATGACGTGCTGACCGTTGCGGCGGCTAACGGCCACGTCCTGGGAGCGCGTGAAGGCGGCGAGGATGGCCCTGATGACGACTGGGCCGCGACCTGTCAGCACGAGCGGTGCGGCGCGCTGGCGCACGGGCGCGTTGAGGTGGGGCCGTTCTGCGTGCAGGATGTGCGTGTGCCGTGTCCGACCTACGGCGACGATGAGCGGGGCGTGCTGATGGACGTGTCTGGCAAGGAGGGTTAGAAGGCGATGTACTACGTGGTGGCGCGGTGGCTGGAGCCCAATGAGGCGCATGAGGGCGAGGGGCCGGAGGGCGCGATCATGCACGCCATGCTCGTGGGTGAGTCGTACGCCTCGTGGGAGCAAGCGGTGGCACAGGTCAATGCCCTAGCCCGCGATGAGGAGGAGCGGAACGGGGACAGGTCGTTTGATGTGTTTAACGCGATGCCGTTGCACGCGGCGCTCGTATAGCGGAGAGGGGTGGGAATTATGAGCAAGGCGCCATGTCTAGATCAGGGCACATTCCACGTGCGTCACAAACGTTGTGAATCGTGCATCTTTGGCAAGCGATCCCCGATTAGCCACGACTCTCTAGAGGATCGCCTGAAGCGCATCGAGGCCACGGGCGGCTATCAGGAGTGCCATAGTTTCACCATGCGCCACGGGCACGACCGCACGGGGCCAGGGGTAGCCTGTCGTGGTTTCTTTGACACGCAGACCACGTTGGTCACGCTACTGGCGCGGATGCTGAATAACGTGATTTTCGTGGATGACGACGGGCAACCTGTGAGGGGCGGGTGAAGGGATGACAAAGGGGGGCATGGCGCCAATGAGACAAGAAAGGTGGAGGATAGCGATCACCAGTGGGAGGGGTGGCGTTGAGCGGGTGACGCTCTGGGGGATCACCAAAGACGCCGTAGTCCTCACGGCGGCGATCCTTTTTGGCCTGCCCTTTGTCATCCTGGTTTACATCATTCTTCCAGCAGTTGTGACGGTCAGCGCGGGATTGGGCGCGGCGTTGCTCATCGGCCTCCTCGCCCCGACGTTGTGGGTCATGGTCCCCGTTGGCATGGCCGCTGGTTTGTTTACATGGGTTCTTCTTGTTCTGGTCAGCGACAGCATGGGATGGGGCTGGTGATGGACGAGAAGCGCGCCCATGGGTATCACATTGCTGCCGACCACGAGGCAGACGTGGACATAGACGCAACGGATAGGCCCATTGCGTACTGGTACGAGCGCGCCAAGCACGCCATGGCCGTCCTGTCGGCGTCCGCGCAGGCGCGTTTGGATGGCGAGCAGGATCGCGCGCGTCGCCACGCCGTAGCCGATGACATAGATGATCTCCGGCAGGTATGGGAATTGCTGGATGCCGTTGAGAAGCGCGGGCGCTTTGGTTGACACACGGTTGGTGTCATGGTGACACTTTATACACTTGGCGATCCATGGCATTCGCGCGCAAGGGGGCCGGCGCTACCACTGTAGCGCCGGCCCCCTTGTGTTTGTATTACCCTTTACGCGCAAACGCGCCGTCTTGCGCGTCATGAAACTGCTATATTGCACATATGCTATAATGTATTTATGCAAAAGTATGAGCAGACAGGAGGGGCGGTATGGGGTATATTCTAGCTTCAACGATGCAGAAGGGCGGTGTTGGTAAGACGACGACGACGCTCTCCGTGGGTGTGGCGCTCGCGGATAGGGGAGCGCGTGTGTTGCTGATCGACCTAGACCCTCAAGCCAATCTTACGCAGGGGTTAGGTCTTGATCCCGACGCCTTGCAGTTCAGCATTTATGAAGTTTTGCTGAACCCCGAGCGGGGCGCGGACTTTGCCATTGTGCCCAACGCTGGGGGATTGAATACAACGGGACATCTAGACTTGATCCCTTCAACGCTTGCATTGGCGGGCGCCGAAATGGAACTCGCAGGCAAGGTCGGGCGCGAACTCTTGCTGCGCAAGGCGCTCGTTGACGTGCGGGCACGATACGATTACATCCTGATTGACCCGCCGCCGTCGTTGGGCTTGTTCACGCTCAATGCGCTCGCCGCGGCCGATGCGGCGCTGGTGCCGTTCCAACTGCATGCTTATTCATTCAGGGCGTTGCCCCAACTCGAAGCGACCATCGCGCTGGTGCGCGACTTGAATCCGCCGCTCCATGTCGGCGGTGTGGTGTGCACGCTGGCAACACGGACGAAGCTAGCCGACGCTATTGAGCGTAAGGTGCGGGATCGCTACGGCGACCTCGTGTTCAATACGGTCATTCCGACCAACATCAGCCTGGCTGAAGCGCCGTTGGCCGGATTGCCCATTGCTCGGTATGCGCCGACGAGCATGGGGGCGTCCGCCTACACCGCGCTTGCTGCGGAAGTGGGGGTACGCTATGCCGTCTAAGAAAGACCTGGACGCCCTCCTCAACGCGCCCGCCCCCCTGCCAGAGATACGGCGCGGTCGTGGCGTGCGGCTATCGACCGAGGGCGCTATAAGTGCAGATATGCAGGATAGCAAGCCCGCATCCGGGGCAACTCCCGCTAAGGTGGATGACGGTGAGCGTAAGCCTCATGGTTTTGCAGTACGCGTTGGCTTGGTGAAGCGCATGCGCCGGGTGGCGGCTCAAAAAGATCGCAAGATGTACGAGGTGATGGAAGAAGCCATGGAGGATTTCCTCGCCCGTAATGAGATTAGTCATGGCAACGTGTGACGCGGCCGTTGTTTATATTTACGGTTTAACAGACCCGCTGAACAAAAACTGCATTTTCTACATCGGTCAGAGTCTTGACCCTGATGCGCGATTGATACAGCACATGCGGTTAACGTCTGCCAGTAGAGCGCAGCGGTCGGTCTTGCGAAGACTCATGCATGACGACTTAATGCCGGGAGTACGTATATTGACGACGGTTTCCAAGTTGGATGCCGATGCCGAAGAGAAGCGGTACATAGAGGATTGTGCGGCTGCTGGTGTTCTCCTGACGAATAGAATGCATAATCCTCTTGCTGGCATGTTTTTCGTTGACCCTGAATTTGATGATTACGACGATATTAGGCGTCGTAATCGGGGGTATGCTCTCGACCTTGATTTGGTGGCTGGGGTCAAGTCAATTGCTGCGAAGCAGCAGCGACCGCTTTATGAAGCGATGGAGGAGGCGCTACGCGATTTCATCGGCAAGCACGAGGTGCGGGCATAATGGACGTTTCATTGGATATTCCGAGTAGGACGGCCGTTATCTATGGGCTTGAAGACCCCTGTGGTGCTACCTGCTATATCGGCCAGGTTGAGGAGGCGAGTGAAGAGTCGATGACGAACCGCCTTGCTGCTCATTGGCAGACCCCTGTTGGCACGCCGATTAAGATGGCGTGGATCAACGGGTTGAAAGAACACGGTTTGCCCCCATTAATGCGCGTGCTTGACCTTGTGCCTCGGGATGAAGCGCATGCCTGCGAGAAGAGGTATATCGTCCGATACGTCACGCAAGGGGAACCACTGACCAACTCACAATACAATCCCTATTACACGCTCATGTGGGGAGGCTTTAGCGGCATAACCATCACGGCGGCTGAAATGCTAGATATGCAGCGGTCTATTCCAAAACCACCCCTGACGGCACTGACTCGTTCGGTGGCGGCGATGCAGTTGCGAGAAGATTTGCGCCAACGACTGCGGATCGTAGCTGTGCGCCGGCATTTCAAACTGTACGATGCGCTGGAAGAGGCGGTTGAGTTATATCTGGCGCAGCAAGAAAAACAGGAGGCGCCCTTGTCCACGCCTGTTTCAGGTGCGCGCGGGATCGCAGTGTCCCCCGATTTAGTAGACCGGCTGAAGATCGTCGCTATCAAAAAGAAGCGCAAGCTCTACGAAGTCATGGACGAGGCTATGACTCAATACCTGCAACGTGAGGAGGGTTGACGTGCAGGCGCTACGCGAGTTTGTCGTCGCATACGGGGTAAGCCGTGATGGATGATGCGGTGTACGTTTACGCCCTGATGGACCACCTGGGCGTGGTGCGATATGTCGGGCAAACAACACAGCCAGCTATGCGGTTAACTAGCCACATCAACAACCATGACGGCCTTAACGCTGGATGGATATCTGCCATCCGCTCAGAGGGTAAACGCCCGCACATGCATATCCTCGCTACGGTGGATAGGGCTTCAGTTAGCACGGTTGAGAAAGAGTACATTCGGCGCTATCTAGCCGAAGGGGCATCTCTGACCAACAAACAGTATGTCCCGGTCGAAGGCCCAGAGCGCAAACCCCATGGCTTTGCTGTCCGCGCTAGTTTGGTGAGGCGCATGCGCCGGGTGGCGGCTCAGGAAGATCGCAAGATGTAGGAGGTGATGGAAGAAACCATGGAAGACTACATCGCGGAGTGGATGGCGATGCATGGTCAACCCCATATCTGACGCGCCTCCAATATTAAGGCCGTGAAAGAGGGGTGGTAGCCGATAGCTACCACCCCTCTCTGTTTCAGTATGGACAGGTTAGTTCGGTGGCGCTGACGGGGGTGCGCCGCGTGTGGGGTCGGGGAAGTCCGCATCGACATCGTGTCCCCTAGCCTTCATCGCCTCTGCCATCAGCCGCCATGCCATGACCGATTTGGTGCGCCCTTCGGCGCGAGCAATGTCAATGAGCGTGCGATACACCTGAATGGGGACATAGGACGATACCCATTCAAAGCCCTCGCGCGCCTTACGTGGCACTGACAGAACTCTCCTCACTAATCGCCGACGCAGTGTTTCTGCACCTATTCTCACATATTCACCCCCTGACATGCTACCGTTGCCGTTTCTCTCGTATTATAGTTGGTATACGTTGGGAACATTATGCTACACTGATGCCATGAAGCGGCAGCGATTGTCGCATAGAAAGGGGTAGGGAATGAACGGAGTTCCGCACGGTCTATCAGCGACCGCGTTAGGCGCGGCCTCTGTGCCTCTGGTAGGGGCGTCTCCCTGGATGCTTGCGCCCTGCGCCATTGTGGCGGGGATTGCCGGTCTGACTCCCGACCTCGATACCGAGCATTCTTTGTTATCATCGCGCGTGCCCTGGCTTTCGTGGCTGGTGCGCCAGGTGTCATTCGGCCATCGCGGGCTGACGCATCTTGTGCCGCTGTGGGTGGCCCTAGCCGCCCTGAGCGTCTACGCCACGTCGGGGACGAACGCTCCCTGGCTCGCGCCCCTGGTGGGTGCCTGGTGGGCTGGTGGGCTGCTGCACCTCGCTGAAGACGCCATGACCAAAGATGGCGTGCCTCTGATTCCCGGACTGTGGACGCACTGGCATATCACCCCTCGCTGGTTTCACTTCCGCTCAGATAGCTTGGTCGCCACACTGGTCGCTGGCCTCATCACGATAGCCTGTATCGCCCTCGTGCTGGTGGCCTACGTCCCTGCGGCCCACGATGCGCTGTTCACCGGCATACGCGCCGTGGTGGGGTTGCCTGCGGTGTCGGCGCCTGTGGGGGCGCGGTAGATGAGGGCGATAGGCGCGAATAGGCAAGCTAAAGCGTGCAGGTCGCGCTGCTATCACGTCCACTCAACACACACCATAACAGCGATAGCACGCCTGATAGCACAGATGCTGTGACGTACACGGACGATAGATAGGGTAGGTCGAGGAAACCACAATGAGCGCCGACACGACACGGGGGCAGGTGCAGATTATCGCGCGTGGCTCCCTGCTGGTACGAGACGCGGCCAAACTGGCGGCGGCGCGCCGTGGCGTGAGCTTGCAAGACTTCGTAATCGCGGCCATTGAGCGCGAAATCGCACGGGACGACGAGGGGCCGCTGCGCGACGAAGTAGCTGAGGCGTTGCGGGCTATCACCACGGACACGGCGCGGGCGCGGGCCGATATGCGGCGCCTGTTGGAGTACAGCGTTCTACTACGGACAGAGGAGCGGGCGCGCATGGAGGAACGTGTCAACGAATGGCGCAGGCGCGGCGCCGGCCAGGACAATCCTTTATTCGTGTTGACGGCAGATGTGGGTGACACAGGAACGGGAACGGGGACAGAGGACGTGGGAGTGGCGTCGTGATTGTGTCGCTCAAAGGATATGAGAGCTACGCGCGGCGCATGCGCGTGCGGGACGGGCGGCGCGAGACAATGCCCGAGGCGCGTCGGCGCGTGACCGGACGGCTGGGCGCGCTGCTGACCTACATGGCGACGCGGCCGGACGCGGATGCCACGGGGCATGACGAACCTTTGGTTGCGCCCCGTCCCCTGTTTGACGCTGACGGTCATATCGTGGCGACACGCCTGACCTCGCTAACAACGGGAGATGATGAGCACGCTGACAGCCCGGACATGGGCGCCGCTACGAACAGCGCTAGCGGCGTGTCACGCGCATCCCACCATCTGGTAGGGCTGGAGGGCGTGCACGGCTACGTGTTGGCGCACCGGCAGGTCGTTGGGTATCACCACCTCGTCTTGTCGCCGCACAGCACTGAGCGCGTCTCTCCTGATGGGTGGCCCGCCTGGACAACGCGCGTTCTGGCTGACCTGCGTGAGCGCAAAGGCTTCCGCGCGCTGCGCTGGGTGGCCGTGCAGCACGCGGGCTGGACGGCGGCGGGCTTGCCGAAGCCGCATGTGCATGTGGCCCTATCCGGCGCGGGCTACCACCGCTATGGGCAAGGCTTGGTCCGACTGACGACCGATGATGCGCGCTTCCTGGAAGGCCGGGGCCTGGCCTATTGCTCTGCTCCGACGCGAGAGCGCACGGTTGAGCGCCCGCGCGTCGTGGAGCGCACGGCCCGGCGCGCCATCACGCGTCTATCTGAGCGGACGCACGAACAGGAGCGTGAGCGATGAGGAGCATTGAGCGATGAACGGATGTGCGACGGGGTGGCATACCTGGGGCACGACGTTCACCGAACGCGACGGTGCGTTGTACCGCGCCTGCACGGTGTGCGGTGAGGAGCGCATGGACCGGACGGTGATGCGCGAGCGGGAGCGGGCAGAGGGTGACCGCGAGGACACCCTCAAGCTGCGCCTGCGCGCCGAGAGGCGGCGTGAGGAACGCCAGATGGAACGGGCAGAGGAGCGTGACCGATGAAAGGGACGCTGACAGCGCTGGGTCTGGGGGCCAGTCTGTGTGCGGCGGCAGGCGTGGTGCTGCGGCCCGTGATCGCGCACGCCGGCTCGTCCGTCCCCGCGTTGGACGCGGCCCTGAACGCGGCGCTGCTGCGGCTGGACGCGGACGCCCTCATGGCGTGGGGTCAGGCGCGCTGGGCCGATCCAGCAGTCCCGCATGTCACGGTTGAGCTGGCGGCGGCAGGTGGGGGCCTTGGCGGGCTCATCATCCTCGGCGTGGTCGCGGGGGGCGTCGTGCGCGCGTCGCGCGTCTCGAAGATCGACGCGCAACTAGCGCAGGCCGAGCAGGTAGCGCAACGCAAGGAGGAGCGTGCGCGGAAGTCGCCGAAGCAGAGGGCGCGTGAGGACCTTGCGGCCGAGCACGAGGCCGTCAAGGTTGCGGCTGAACGGGCCAGGATGGAGGGCAAGGCGGGGCGGTCGGTTGAGGCGCGGGCGCTGGAGATGCACGAGGCACGCGAGAAGGCGCGCAAGGCGAAGATCGCCGAGATGGCAAAGGCTGAGTTTGACACGACGACGCTGGCCGATTTGGTGCGCGAGGGAGTGGAGAAGGATACCGTCGCCCGCGCCGTCAGGATGGCGGTCGTGCGTGAAACGTTCACGGCCGGCGCTACTACAGGAGGAACGGGGAGCGGGGGCGCGCTACAGGGGGCGGCGGCGCTGGAGGAATACGAGGCCCGCGAGGCGGTCAGGAAAGCGGAAATCAAGAAGCGGGTTCAGGAGGAGATTGCACCGGTCACGACCGCCGATGAGGTCGCCAAAGCCTTGCGCAAGAGGGAGGTGGATAAGGCGATCGAAGAGGCGAGTGTGGTGGTGGACCCGCCGTTCGCCACGGAAGAGGAGTTGGAGGACGAGGGGTGGCTGGCGGGAGAGCCGGGGGACTGGCCGCTCGGGATCGACGTGCAGAGCGGGCGCATGGTGTACCTAGCCCGCTCCGCGCAGAATCAGCATGGCGGCGTCATGGCGGCGACACGCGCCGGCAAAACGGCCGGATTCCTCGCGCCGTGGATATTGGCCGAATCAACGGTCCCCCTCGCCCGGCGGGCGTCGCTGATCCTGTTCGACCCGAAGGGAGAGCTGGCCGAGGAGTTCGGCGGCATTCTGCGGGCACGGGGCTACCGCGTGCGCGTGTACGACCCCATGCGGGCGGGTGGCCTGCGCTACAATCCGCTGGCGTTGATGCCAAGTACAGGTCAGGTCAAGGCGTACACCTCTATTTTCGTGCGGTCGGTGACGGGCAAGGATGAGTCAGACTACTGGACGAAGGGGACCATCGACCTCTTGACGGGGGGCGTTATTATGACGCGCGCCGAGGAAAAGGCGGCGGGTCGCGACCCGCGCGCGGTCTCGCTGCTGTCGGTGGCGCGGTGGTATCGAGCGATGGAGGCCGGCAGTGAGGAGGAAGTGGACGAGCGGCTAATGGCGCTCAAGGCGCGGGTGGAGGCGTCGGGGGACGAGACGCTGACGGATATTGTGCAAACCCTGGCGGGGATGGCCACGTCACCACGGCAGAAGCAGGGTATCATGTCGGGCTACCGGCAGGTCATGGAGCGCCTGCAAACCGAGACCCTAGACCAGCGTGCGACGGTGGGTGAGAGCGTGGATGGGATGGAGATGGGCTGGGCCACGTTCGTGGCCGAGCCGACCGTCGTCATCGTGACCGTGCCCATGAAGTCGTACGCGACGGTACGTCCGTTCCTGGTGACGTTTTTGACGAGCGCGATGGGAGAGTTCGACCGCATCGCGGGTGAGGGCAACCGTCCGTTGCCCCGGCCCGTGCGTATCATCGCCGACGAGTTCGCAAACATGGGCGAGGTGCCTGAGATGGAGATGCACTTTAGCGCCATGGGCTTCCGAGACGTGGGCATTTACTTCGCCACGCAGGGGCGGCGGGACATTCGCACGGAGTACAAAGCCAAGGCCGACCGCATCTGGCCGAACGTCACAATGCAGGCGCAGTTCTATCGGAGCAACGCGGAGGACAAAGCCTATTACGCCAGCCAGTACAAGGACAAACGCATTACGGTGCGCACCCTGTCGCGCAAGGGGACGGTCCTGATCCACCGAAACGGTGGGAGCCCCATTCAAGTTCATATTGCGTTCTGGTTCGCGGATAAGACGCTGGTGGCTGAGGTAACAGCGGCGAAGGCGCGCTGTACCCTGGCAACGCTGCTAGGCGAACAGGAGGCGACGCGCGGACCGGGGGGCGTGTCGAAAAGTCTAGACACGCCTCTGCGTCGCGCTGCCGGAGGCGCGACGGAAACGGTGTCCGCCGTGGCGGAAGATGACGGTGAGGGTAAGGAGGAAAAGGAGGACGTGGAGAGTGATGGAGGTAAGGGGGATGAGATCGATGATGGATGGGATACGGCGACCGACTGGACCGACGACGCGGACTGAGTACACGGTGTACGGGGAAAGGACGAGGGGCACACGATGATCTACGAGACACTACACGTCCTGCATACGACAGCGCCCTTTGTGGCGCATAGACTGACGGCGACACACGGCGTGCTGGACGCTATCGTCGCGGGACCACCCGTTCCAGGGGGAGGCGGGAACGGAGGCACGCCCAACATTTTCGACCAACTCTTTGGGGTTGGCGACGACTTCAAGACGGCGGTGCTGAAGCGTGGCATCGGCATCATCCTTGGGCTCGCCGTCATTGGCGTTGTCCTGATGATTGCGGGCGTGCAGATGGGGCGCACGATCCTGATGCGCACCGTTCTTGGCCTGTTCGCCGTCTTTTTCATTCTGGGTCCCTTCTTGACGTACCTAACCGATAAGTTCGGTGCGATTACCGGGTAACGGGGAGGACGGATGACGACAGCCGAACAGGAACACGCGACGCCCTACGCGCGCGTGCACACGAAGCAGTACATCGACCGCGCGCCAGGTCCCCTTGCGGACCTAGGCGCGCCCTGGGATCAGTTCGGCTGGGTCGCCCTCTGCGTGCTGGCCGGCGTGGTGGGCGCGTTCGTTGCCCTGGGCGCGGCCCTGGGGGATGCCCTTGACTTTGCTCTACCGGGCGTCGTGCTGGGCGTGGCGCTGGCCTACTGGTCCACCACGGCGCGCGAGCCTTACCTCCGTCAGATTGAGGCGTTCGTGCTGCGGCGCCATCGCTACGCCCAGCACCCTCCCGTTAACCCCCTGGCGTCCTGGGCGCCACCGGCGCTCCCCCCCCGCCCCGCCCGGCCGGCCTGGGGTGCGCGGCGCGCTTGGGCGCCGGTGGCCGGCGCGTGGGTGGCCTGGGGCGCGGCGGTCGCCACGGCGGCGGGGCGCCGCGGGTTGGTAACCCTCGGGGCTGTGTGGGCCGCGCTGACGGCCCCCGCGCCCTCCTGGCGCGTCCTGTCGGGCTCCACGGACGCGAGCGCGGGCCTGTCCCTCACCGAGGACGGGCTGCTCACGCGTCCGGACGGCCGGTTGGTGGAGGTGCGCGCCGTGCAGGGCCTCAACCTGTCGGGACGTGACGATGAGGACCAGGCGCGCATCCTCGCGCTCTTCGCCGACGCGGCCGCGCTGCTGGCGCCGAGCCAGCGCGCGCGCGTCGTCATCGACAACCGCGCCGTGCGCGGGGACGCGGCCCTGGCCGACCTGAACCTCCGCCAGCGCGGCCTGCCCGGCCACGGCCCGACCGCCGCGCTCCTCGCGCTGGAGAACGAGTGGTACACCCGGCGCTACGCGACGGACATCCCCGACCGGCGCGCCTATCTGGTGCTGGAAGCGCGCCGGCCCGTGGGCCTGGAGGTCCTGGCCAGCCGCTTCCAGCGCGACAAGGCGGCGGTGGAGGAGCAGCGCCGGACCGAGTTCGGGCATTACCTCACCGACGTGAGCCGGCTGTACACGGCGATGGGCTTGGACAACCGACGCCTGTCCCCCGACGAGATGGCCGCGCTGCTCGTGCGGTCCACGGCCGCCGCGCCAACGCACGATGAGCCACCCCCGCAGGGGCGGGAGCCGCGGCAGGTGGTGACCGGCGCGCCGCGCCTGGACCCGCTGCACGCGCGCGCCACGGCGCTCGACCTGCACGAACACGCGGGCTACGTGCGGGTCGCGGGACCGTGGGGGGTGCGCTACGCCCGCTCTTTGTACGTCACGCGCCTGCGGCAAACGGCCTATCCCGGCTGGGTCAAGCCCCTGCTGGCGCTGCCCCACGCGCGCGTCGCGTTGACTATTGCGGGCCTCGACCAGACCCGCGAGGCCGGGCGTGTCGAACGCTTGGCCGGCAAGGCGCTGGCGTTCAACGAGACCCGCGCGGACCGCACTGGCGGCCGGAAAGTGCGCCTGTCGCGTGCTGAAGCGGAGCACCGGCGCACCCTGGACGAGACCGAGGACCCCGACACCAATATCTTCCAGATCTCGCTGATCGTGACGGTCCTGGCCGATTCGCCCGCCGCGCTGCGCCGGCGCGTTGCCCTGGCGAAGGCGGCGCTACGCGGGGCCAAGTGCGGCATCGGGCAGGGCTGGTTCGACCAACTCGACCTGTACCGGGCCACGCTGCCCACCGCCGATGGTGGGGACCTGCATCTGCTGCGGGACATGACCGCGGCCGTGGCCACGACGTTCCCGTACCACACGGACAACCCTGGTCATACGTCGGGGATGCCACTGGGCGTCACGTCGGACACCAAGGAGCCGGTCTACCTCAACCTCGACGCTACGGACATCGGCACCCAGCAGGTCGGCGTCTTCGGCGTTCCCAACAGCGGCAAATCCGTCATCATGAATGAGCTCACGAAACAGTCGTTAGCCGAGGGCAACGGGGCCGTCGTGTTCGACAGCTCGGGGAGCTACCGGCCCCTGTGCGCGCTCTGGTGCGGCGCCTACCTGACGCTGCTGGATAAGGAGCGGGGGGTGACGCCGCCGGCGCTCAACCCGTGGCAGCTCTACGCGCGGCTCAACGCGGAGGCGCGCGTGACCGAGATGCTCACCCTGCACGAGACCTTCTTTGGACGGGGCGAGTCGGTCGAACGGCTGACGAGTTGGCAATACGCTACGCTGGCGGCGGCGATCCGCGCCGTGTACGCCCGCGAACGCGGCCCCGACGAGCACCTCTACCCGCTTGAGCGCGAGATGATCGCGCACCTGACGGGCCTGAAAGTACCGGCCGCGCGCAAGGTTGAATTAGAGAACATGGTGCTCGGGTTCTCCGAGTACGTTGGTGAGGGTATCTACGCGTCGCTGGCCGATCGGGAGATGACGGCGGACGTGCTGGCCCCGATGGTCGTGCTCGATGTGCGGCACTGCAAAGGCAAAATCGCCGTGGCCGCCTTCCGCATCATGGAGGGGCTCATGGAGCTGCGCACGGCCGCGCGCGCGCACCTCCGGCGCGTCGATGGTCGCCCGGCCCTGGAGGTCGAGGTGATCGACGAGGGGCACCACGTGATCGACGTGGCCGCCGAGCACATCGGCACGATCACGCTGGAGAGCCGGCACAAGCGCCGGCGCGTGTTCTTTGGCACGCAGTACATCACGCATATGAAGGCGTCCGCGCGCGCCCTGGACATGCTCAACACGCTCCCGGTGATTATCGTGTGTAACACGCGCAACGAACAGGTGGGCGCGGAGGCCGGCAGCGCGTGGCTGGCCCGGACGCTCATGATTACTGAGCGCGAGGCGGGCGAGCTGCCCGGCCTGCATGTCGTCCCCCCTGACGCGTCCGCGGACGGCTACGCCCAGGCGTACCTGATCGTGCGTTCGCAACGCTCCAGCATCGCCAAGCGCGGGAAAATTAATCTAGAGATCCCCGACGTGGACCTGGCGCTGTTCACCACACAGCCCGCCGAGCGCGACGCGCGCGACGCCTGGACGGCGGCGCACGGTGGACTCTGGCCCGGCGTGGTGGCCGCGATCCGCGCCCGCCGCGCCGCGCGTGGCTGGACCACCGACCTCCCCGACCTCCCCGACCTCCCGGACGCCGCGACCCCTGCCGATGGCGCGACCCCTATGCGGGAAGCGTCATGAGAACGCGTCCTCCGCTGTCGCGCCGCCTGACGCACCTCACCTTTGCAGTCGCGGGCCTCGTGGTGGTGCTTTTTCCCGCGCTCGCGTGGGGAGCGTCCTCCCCGGCCCCGGCCCCGCCCGTGCCCACGCTGGCCCCGTTGCCGACATACACGCCCCAGGCCCCGTTGCCGACGTACACCCCGCAGGCGACGGCAACAGAGCGGCCGACGTACACGCCTGTGGCGACGGCAACGGAGCGGCCCCACGCCGGCACACTCGATGTGCGGCCAAGTCCATTGACCTTCTCTGCAGACAATAATCCACCGATCACCGTGGTTGGCCACAACCTGCCACCGAACGCGTCGCTAGAGTTGGACCTGACAGGTGGCCCGAAGACTGATGGCCAAGCGATTGACGGACCCCTGCCTGACCCAGGAAACAAGGCTAAGACAGACGCCCGCGGCGAGTTGACGTGGCGGGGCGCCCTGCCTCCTCAGACGAAAGCGGGCACATACGTCATCGAGGCGCACACACTACGCGATGTGTTTGGTGGCCAGGACCTCGGGCCAAAAGTCGCGCAGGGCGCAGTGGAGGTGCAGAATCCGCCAGGGCCGGGCAACAAGCCTGGTGTGTTCTGCGTCTTTGGCAACCAGTGTATCGACATGGGCGCGCTGATGGGGTCGCTGCTGATGGGGTCGTTGTCGTGGTGGAATCACCTCCAGGCGGGGGGGCGCACGGCGCTCGCGGGCGGGATCGTGCCGGCCATCCTGCATCAACCCGACCTGACGGGCGCGCAGTACAGCCCGCTCAACACGTTCCTGCGCTACTTTATGCTGTTCGGCAAAGCGGCGTTGGGCGTGCTGGTGTCCATGCGCGTCGTCGCCTACGTCGTGGACCTGTTTCGGCTCAGGCCAGCGCGTGCCGTGCTGATCCTGGCGGGCGAGATCATCCTCGTGTATTGGTACGCCTCGATTCTATCGACGGTGGAGCATAGCGTGTGGACCTGGATACAGGAGGCCGTCACCTATATCGGCAAAGATGCCTTGAAGCCCCTCAACGACGCCTTGACGAAGCTCACCACCATCGACAAAAACGACACAGCCAGCCTGGCAAAGTTCACGCTGGGCGTCCTCGTGTCGTTGGTCCTGCTCGTGATTATGGTCGTGCTGTTCGGCATCATGCTGCTGACACGTATCGGGACATTCGTGCTCCTGGTGGCGCTCTACGTCATCGCGCCGTTGTGTATTCCGCTCGTGCTGCTGCCGGCGACACGTCCGGTCTTCGCGTGGTGGGCCAAAAGCATCACGGCGTTGACGGCGCTGCCGCTGGTGTATGTCATCGAGATAAGCGCGGGCGTGGCTTTCGTGTTTGCGTTGACCGGGGGCACGGACCCGCACGACGTGTTCAACAATCCGCTGGTGCACGTGGCGGCGGGCGTGGCGCTCGTGGCTGTGTTGCTGGCGGCGCCGGAGTTGACGACGGAAGCGGTAGCGCGCGTCGGCGGTGGCGGCGGGCGCGCTCTGAACATCATGGCGACGCCGGCCCTGGCCGCGGCGACCAGGGCGCGCGGCAAAGCCCGCGCCCTCGCGCCCGGCTGGCTATGACGCTGTGTGATGAAGGAGAGTGATACTATGCGACAGGTACGGCAACGACAGGCGCGGATGATGTTCCGCAGACGCGCGCGACGGGCGCGGTGGACGCGTCAAAGCGGAGAGCCGCGTCCTTTTGTGCGCTGGGTACTGCCCGTGATGCTGCGCGACATCCTAGCGGATGGGCACGCGGCTATGGGCGAAACGATGCGGCGATTGGGTCTGACGCGCGCGGATGGCGACCTGCTGTGGTTCCTCCTTGCCGTGGCGCTCGGATGTGGCTGCGCGCTGTCTGCCCTCGGGTACGGCGCAACTGTCGCGCCCGCCGCTGTGTGCTTTCTGGGCGCGCTGGGCGGGCTCGTGTTTGCCAGGCGCGATGTCCTGGGGCTCTGGGCGCGCTGGCAGGCGCGGCATGAACGCGCGCCCGCATCCGTCGTGCGGGAGGCTGAGGCCGTGGCGCGACAGGTTGAGGCCGAGCGCGGGCTGACCGAGGCCCGCGCCGGGGGCGAGCGGACGGACACGCCCCGCTAACGCCTGGTGCGGAGCGAGGCGGGGTCGATAGCAAGGAGGACACACCGTGTTGTACATTAGGCTCTATTGCGATTACTGCCGTAACGTGGCGCTCCCTATAGCCCTTGCCGAGATCGAGGGTGCGGCGCGTGATGGTGCGGCCTACCACGTCGAGTGTTCCGCCTGCGGTGAGCCACTCGTGACGATGCATATCGACGCGGTGAAACCGAAACGCGAGCGGTTGTCGGACAGGGTAAACCCGAAGACGCCCTATATCATCGCCCTAAGTGAACACGGCCATGAGGTCGTACGATAAGCGCACGAGGGAGAGGGCAACAAGGAAGACAGGGGCGCTCGCCGTCGGCGGCCTGTTGGCGCGACGCGACATCGCATCCTGGTCCAACGTCCCTATCGCGTGCTAGTAGCATCCTGAAGGACGATAACCATGAGAGGAACGATGAACCTGTTTGATTGGGTCTGCCGGTTGAGCAAGGATACGAAGGAGAGCCCCTCCGACACCGTCGTGCACACGGCGCGGCCGTCCTTTCACCCTTGCATAGCGATTGCGATATAGTATGTGGCGCTAATCATAGCCTGTCGTTATGCTGAGGGCAGACGGCGCGCCAGTTGAGACGCGCCCTGTACTCCGAGAGGAGATCGCCTCGTGGGAAGCAAAGCACAGAACCACCGCTCCGTGTATGCGAGTGGGCCGCAGAGCACCCGACCGCGTGTGACGACGAAGGGTGTTTTTCACGCGCCGTCGTGTGAGTGTAAACCGTGTCTAGATCGCCGTGCGGTCAACTTTGGCAAACAGAAGGCATTTACAGACGAGCGCACGCGGCGCGTGGGCGCGGAAATAGGCGACGCGTACCGCAACACTGACCGGCCGGAGGTGACCTATTTTGCGATGACGGAGCAGATGCACGAGGGCAGCCACGTCTACGACGTGACGGTCAAGGATGCCCTGATGCGCAAGGTGGACCGCTTTTCTGTCCGGCGCGCGTATGACCTGATGGCCCAAGTGTACCCTGACGATTTCGCCGCGTTCGTCCTGGCCTATCCGCTCGACGACGACGCCGCAGCGCCGGGCGATCCCGCGCAGGGCGAGGAAACGTTGGCACAGCGTCTGCTCTCCTTCGGGCGCCGGACTGCCATCCAGCAAAAGGTCATCGCGTCGCATCTACATGTGACCGATTCAACCGTGACCCGTCGTTTAGAGCGCGCTCGCCTGCATTTTCGTACGCTCTACATCGGCATTGTGCCACCCTCCGCTATCGTGGAGGCGCTGATGACGAGCCGCGGCGACGACATGGATGAGGCAGGTTGACCTTCTCCCAGCGTCGTTCACGCGACCGAGCGGACCAGTCCGCGCTCGCATGAGGATGTTCAGCGCGCCTCGTCAACCCAAATAGTTGACCAAAACGCACGATTGCATGTAAAATGAAACAGGCATCCGTCCAGTGGGACTCGAATCCACGGCCTCCCCATGCGAATTGGTTTGCTCTAATCCACTGAGCTACGGGCGGATGGCGACGGACGGGATGGCCTTGAAAGTTTCCAGGGCTCCAGGCCATCCCTTTTTCATTCCCTGGCCTTCTCCCTCCTACGGCTACAACGCCCCCACTTTTTGCGTATGCGCGCAAACGCCGCAAATCGCTGTTTTTCTCCCGTATGCTGGGGGTGGATAATTACGCCCTGTTGCCTTTTTACCCGTTATACAACGCCCCCGCGACCTCTACTACACAGGTCGCGGGGGCGTCTTGTTGTGTCGGCGTCGTGGTGGAGGTCAGGCCATGTCTCTGCCTGCCTCATCCTCGTTTGGCCGGCGCTACTACCAGGCCGCGCCGCCGCCTACCTGGGGCGACCCGGCCGAGCTCGATCTGCTTGCGGGCGTTCTGCGCAACGGCCATGACCCGACCGCCGCGCGTCGCGCCCTTGTACGGGCCACGAACGCCCACCGCCAGTACACGGAGCAGGCCGCGCTCCTGGCCGCGTGCGACACGCCGTTAGAGCGGGCGCGCGTCCTGGCGCCACTGCGCGGGGAGTCTCGCTAAGGGAGATGCTTCCATTGTTGCCGTAAGACGATTTTTGACACGGTTTGACGCGAAATGCCCAACTGTTGCGCTATGTCGCATCCGCGCACCCCGCTAGCGGCCATGTCCCGAATTGTTAAAACGACGTTGTTGTTTAGCTTGGCTTCGCCGTGTTGCTCCCCGCGCACAACAGCGGCGTTAGGACGTTTCTTGCCCTTGCTAGACCTTCCTTTGCGCATCATGTCCCTAATATTGTCGTCGTTTGTCCCTAGCGTTAGGTGCATAGGGTTGACGCAGCATGGGACATCGCATGTGTGCAGAACACATAGCCCGTTGGGGATTGGGCCATGGGCTAATTCATGCGCTATGCGATGGGCAAAGGCATTGATTGTCTTCCTCTTTCCGCTTGAATAGTCACATGTGTTGATATAGCCATACCCCTTCTTGCTAAGGACGCCTGTGTAATGGTGGCAGGTCGGGGTTATTATGGTGTATCGTTGTAGCTTTGCGATTAACCGTTGAGCGCAGGCCGATGTTGTATCATTGAGGTCCATGGAGACTCCCATCTCTGTGGCACTGCTGGGGGTGTTGACGCACCGCCCAGCATTTCTATTTACCTACCTTATTATACCATTTTAGCTCAATACTCGCTTGTTATTTGTCACAATAAGCAAATCGTTTATGCTAAAACATGAAATTCCAATTGTCGGCGATAAGGCGCGCGCGAAAGCGATAACGGTGGATGTTGAGTGACGAGACTGTGGGATGATGAGGCCGATCATGGGCGACCGGGGGCGTGTTAAGGCCGTGGACGATGGACACTAGCGCGGCCACGCGTGAACGCATTGTTCCCGGCGTCGTGATGATGCGCGGCATCATCGGGATGATTCAGCGCGGCGCCACGGTCGCCGTTTGGCTACCCCTCGTGCGCGAGATGCACCCTGACCTTGAAGACAAGGCGGCGCGCGACCTCATTGAGATGGCCTATCGCTGCCATCGCAATGCTGAGTTCAAGGCGTCGTGCATCCCCGATGAACCGGTGCTGCAACGCGCCCTGTTTGAGGGCCGCGCGTCGTGGGCGCAGTTGTTCTATCAGTCGATCAGGTCGCGCTACCACGATGATAGGTGGTGTGAGTTATGCGACTGGTTGCCCGCCTATTCGTCCGTTACGGTGCAAGGCCCGCACTATTGCAAGCGTGTGTGTAGCGTGTGCGAGGACCTCATGCGGGTGGGTATTGGGCCACGCGAGACAGTGACGGCAACAGAAGGGGTGTGAGCGTGGGCGACACGCCTGACCCCGAGACGGGCACGGATGAGGATGGGACGAGCGACCGCCTGCGCGCGGCTGAGATGGACATCGCGCCTACCCACCGGGGTTAAAACCCCGTGGTTTGCGGCGCGTTAAGCCACATCAATCTGCGACTGGCTGCATTGCATGAGCGGGCGACCGCCGCGCTGCCCTCCTTTCAGCGCGGGACAACGGCGCCCGCAGCCTGCTTCCAAACACAGCGTGCGCCGCTCGTGGGAGTTAGAGTCCCGCTCTCGCTTGCCCAACAGAGGCAGGCGCAGGGGTATGGCGTGCGCTGAACCATAAGCCGCCGTTCGCCCTGTGGCGTTGTGGATGGGGGGGAGCCGTTAAACGGCTCCCCTCGGGCGGCTGCACTTTGAAGAACGCAAAACCACTTGACATATAGCAGGTTGACAATGGCGCGGAAACAAAATCACCCCCCTGGCACGGCTGAGAAGGTCGCCACGCGTCAGCACGACGCGTGGGAGATGCGCCGCTGCGGCTGGTCTTTGCGTGACATTGGCGCTCAACTCGGCGTGAGTCACGAGCAAATACGTCAGGATCTCGCTGCCGTGCTCGCGCTCGTGCAGGCTGAGAAAGCCGCCGAGGCCGGGGCCTACGTCGATATAGAGTTGGCGCGCTACGATAGTATGCTGCGCGCCCTTTCAACGAGAGCCGAGTATGGCGACGTACAGTCCATCGCCGTGGCCTTAGCCGTCTCGAAGGAACGTCGGAAGATGCTTGGGCTCGATAAGACAGTTATTCAGGCAAACGTGAACATTGATGTATCCACCCTCACCGATGACCAGCTCGCACGCATCGCCGCTGGGGAAGACCCCCTTGCAGTTGCGAGCGGAAGCTCTCATGGAGATGCGCCGCCGCGCACAGACGACGCCTAAAGCCGAACTGACGCCCGACGAGCGCGCGGACCACTGCATCGCGTGGATTAATGCGTACTGCAAACTGCTCGGCGACCGTGGTCAAGGCGTTATTCCCTTCAAACTCTTTCCCTACCAGGAAGAGTTCATCCGCTCCTTTTGGCTGTACCGCGAGAACATCATCCTCAAGGCGCGGCAGTTGGGCATGACCGAGACGGTCGCGGCTATCGCCGTGTATTGCGCGATCACGTTCCCGGCCTGGACCATCATCATTCTATCGAAGGATCAGGACGCCGCGAACGAAGTCCTGTCAAAGTGCCGCATCGCCTACGACTACCTGCCCGACGACGTGAAGGTGCCGGTCATTAACCCGAACATTACGTCCACGCTCAAGTTGACGAACCGCAGCCGTATCATCCCCAAGCCGACCTCGCCAGGCGCTGGCCGTTCCTTCAACGCGCAGGTGCTCATCCTTGATGAGATGGCGCATATGATGTGGTCTGATATTGTCTACACAGCGGCGTCACCGGCCGCACGCTCGGGCGGTAACAAGATTGTTGCCCTGTCTACGGCGAACGGCGCGGGTAATTTCTTTGCACGCCAATGGGACCTCGCCATTAACGGTGAGGGGATGCACCCCACGTTCCTGCCGTGGCATGTGCGGCCGGGGCGGGACCAGGCGTGGTATGAGGGGGCGACGCGTGGCTACTCCAGTTGGCAGATTGCACAGGAGCTGCCCACGACGCCCGAAGAGGCGTTTATCTTGTCAGGCCGCCCACGCTTTGACATCGCGGCACTTGATACCATCCTCGCTCAATGCACGGACCCTATCCGTACCATGTGGAACGGCGACCTTGAGATATGGGCCGAGCCGACCGAGATGGGGCGCTACGTGATTGGCGCGGATACAGCCGAAGGGTTGTTGAAGGGCGACTATAGCGCCGCTGTGGTGATGGACTACCATACGGGCCTGGATGTCGCCACACTCCACAACCATGCCACCCCCCAAGAGTTTGCGACGCAGTTAGCTACGCTGGGCGCGTTCTACAATAACGCGTACCTTGCGGTCGAGCGCAATACACCTGGCCCCGCTGTGCTCCTGGCGTTGATGAGCATTCAAGACTATCCCAATCTCTACGCTCACATGGATTACGACGCCACGGGCGCGACTGAGCGGTATGGCTATCCGACCAATTCCCGCACAAAAGCTATTCTGATAGACGCGCTGGGGGAAACGTTCACCCAATTGCGTCCATGGCGTAACCGCGCCACTATCCGTGAGGCGCGGACCTACATTCGCAACGAGAATGGCAGTACCGAAGCCTCTGGCAATAATCACGATGATATCGTCATGGCCGCGGCTATCTGTGAACAGGCGCGTTTGTTTGCACCGCCCGCTGCTGAGTTGGTGAGTCTTGCCGACCAACTCGGCGTTTCAGCGCACACCGTGGACGACCGCTACGGCGTCGATGGCATGAACGACCCGTACGGCGCTAACCCGTACGCAGGCAACGCGGACGGGCCAGGCTGGACAACCGACTCGCGCTACTAGGTGTGAGCGGCGTTAGTAAGGGGGAGGAATGGGTGTCGTTTTCGATCCGAGTGACACACGACCGTTGACTGAGCAGATAGCCAGGCTAGGCTTCGACGCGTGGGCCGACGGCTATTGCGCCTCGGTGTATCGTGAGATGGCTGCTTGGGCTACGCAGTACAACACGGAAGCTGCATGGCGCATGTACGCGCATCACACGACCTCTCCCGATAGCGCGCCTACCCCTCCTGATACGGAGACGCCACTCACGCAATGGGGGCGCATCATCACGATCCCGCGTGCCGTGCTGGATAACGATGACCAAGGCTTTCTGCGCGGCATTCCCTACAAAGTGATAGGCATGATGGAGCGCACGGTTGCCGCGCAGATACGCGCCGTGTTTGAGGGTCACGCTCTTGCGGATGATGGCCTGCCCGCTTTTGCCGTTGAGCGCGGCAATGTTATTGAAGGGTCGGGCGCGGCACTGACGCACGAGGCGATACTCGACGGACTTGACCATCTTCGGGGCACAGCGGTTTATCTCATTGTCCCGCCTGCCCTCGCGCAAGAGGCGGCGCAATTGCTTAATGCGACGGTTTTGATTGCTAGTGGGACGGGCAACTCAGTTGATGAGAGGTACGCACGCGATGCGCGCCGTTCATTGATGCTGCGCCCTATCGTGCAGGTGGTGTGCGAGAAGTCTTTGCGCCGTCCGAACGAATGGTTCCTACTGCCAACGCCCGATAAAAGCCCGGTGCATGTGACCACGCGACGACCTGAAGGATTGGCGTTTTCATTCCGACGCGTCCAGTCCAAAGACGCTGCCGAGATTGAGACAGATGCGCCATTGATGATGCAAGTGGGCATGGAGTTCAGCGCCACCCCTGTCGCCACGCGCAATGCTGTCAAGATGGTGGCCCATCAGCCATGAGCATCGTCCATCGCGCCACCCGCTGGCTTCTCCGTGAGGCTATGGCCGCCTCTGGTGATCCTATAGACGCACGCCGCGTCTACACGGTCTGGATGATTACCAAGGCGGGCACGACCATTGACGGTGTGCTGGTGGCGACCACCGACACGGAGTATGTGTTCGCGCCCGGCGCCCGTGTCATGTCGAACGGCAGCACGCGCTGGCATGTGCCCGAGGCCAAGGCGGTCTGTGTGCCCATTAGCGAGTGCGACCATTACCTACGACGTTAGCGGCGCGTATGCGCCTCCTGAGCGCCTGTAGCCCGGCACAATCATCCAGTCATCGTCGTCGCGCGGTAATGCGTTCACGCGTGCATTGAGGGCGTCCCATCCATGCTTCTCGCAGGCATAGAGATAGGCGTCGCCTGTGTCGCCATCTTGCTCTGTGGCAATGACGCTGGTTAAGTAGTGCGCGTCCGATGTAAGGGGTGTGTCACATACGGCGCATCGTCTATCTGTCTCAGTCATGGCCATTGCTTACGTTCTTAATCAGTGCTGACTTCTGTCTGTTCCATGTCACAATTTTGTCGGCCTCAATCGGCATGACAGCGCGTGCTGCGTCTATGTCATCAAAGACAACACCGATAGGGCGTCCGTCATCGCTGACTGTTCGTATCTTGCCAGTGAGTGGCGTGGCAAGCAGGCGCGTGAACGGTGTGCCATCTGGCCCTGAGCGGTCGCACCAGCCAATGACGGTGCAGGGCGTCCCTGTGTGTCTATCTTTCATGTCCATATCCTCCCGCTCTCAGTATCGCGCATTAAGACGATAGGACGTGTTGCCGATGCCAGCCTACCCCACGCTGACAGGCACCGATGTTGAGGACACACGTCCCCTCTCCGAGGCCGAAATCTACGCCGCTGCGGTGCGCGAGCAGATTGAGGCCGACCCTATCGTCAAAGAGGCGCGGCAAAACTTCCCTGATGCGATGGCGGCGCTGGAGGCGGGGGACTACGATGGGGCAGAATTGTGCATAATTCGTGAGGTCACGTCGTTTCTTTCGAACTCTAACCCTGACATCGACCTGCAACTGAACGGTCTGTATGAGTGGGGGCAGGGCGGGCAGCAAGACCCCCAACTGGCCGTTGACCTCCAACCAGGCCAGCGCCGCCAGTACGTCGGTATGGGCCGCAACCTGGCGATCGCCTCGCCGCCCGTCCACAACGCGCTGAGGCTGGGCACAAGCTACGTCATTGGGCAGGGCATTCCCATGCCCGTGTCGTCGGACGCGGACGTGCAGGCGGTCATCTCAGACTGTTGGGACGACCCTGACAATTTTGAGTTTGCGACGCACGAGGGGCAGAAAGAGACTGATAGGCAGCAGCGCATCGCGGGCGAAATCTTTGTGGTCGTGGCCGTCGCTGACGACGGCCATTGTAAGTGGCGCACCGTCGATACGATGCGCGTGGCTGACATCGTGCCGCACCCCGAAGATAGACGCCGCCCGCTGTACTACCGCGTGCAGACGATGGACCAGGCGTATGACTTCGGCAACGGGCAACCGTTGCCGATGGCCGATCAGGCTGACTACGTGTACTATCCCGACTGGCGGAATGTCGCCCCTCCCGAGGAGAGTGACGAGGGGGACCGCGACCCGTACCGCGAGAAGCGCGGCTTCAAGCGCGCCCCTGACGGCGCGGTGATGGCGCACTTCCCCGTCAATAGGATTGGCGGGCTCAGGGGTATACCGGACATGGCGGCGGCGGTGGTGTGGGTCGTGGAGCACAAGCGCTTCATGGACGCCCGCGTGATGATTATGCAGGCGCTCGCCAAAATCAGCATGATCAAGACCGTCAAGGGTGGTCCGCAGCAGGTGCAGGCGTCAGCCGCGCTCGAACGGTCGTCCATGGCCACGAGCCCATGGCGGGGCCTGGAGCGCAACCCGACGGGCGTGGCGCAGGTCTATACCAAGAGCCAGGGCGTCGATATCGACTTCCCCAAGTTCGACACAGGCGCGGCGGGCGCAACGCAGGACCTTGAGGCGCTGGCCCAAATGGTCGGCACGGCGTTCGGGTTGCCCACGCACTACATCCTCATGTCCACGGAAACGAGCAGGCTGGCGACGGCGGTCGCCATGGAGTTGCCCGTCCTCAAGATGTACGAGGATCGCCAGAGCGCGTGGCGTGACCTGCTACGTGCGCTGATTGACTACGCGCTGACACAGGCTGCTAAGGCCAAACGCATCATAGCGCCCGTCGTCTACCGGCACGGCCACGAGATGATTGACTGGGATAGAGCAGAGCCTGCGCCCGACAAGGTGCGGTTGGATGGGACGCCCGTGCAGGCGGTCAACGCCGAGGCCGCGCCGGTGAAAGAGGCGGACATGCCCATGCCCGCACCATCTGATGTATCCCCGTTGCCACCTGCCCCCGTTATGCCGACGGTGATGACGGGCAAGCGTCGCGCCGACGCGCAAAAGAGCAAGGCCAATAAATCACGCGGTGGCTATGACGTGTCCATGCCCAAAATCCTAGCCCGCGACATTCCCGCATCCATACAAGCTGTGGATACGGCGGCCAAAGGTGGATACATCACCCAGGAACAAGCCGCACGTATGGCGTATGAATTATTCAATGTAGACGACGTGAGCGATGCCATGACCGACTGGGAGCAAGCTGTAGACCTGCGCCTGGAACAGCATAATGATGCCCTGGATCAAGCCAACGAAGAGAAAGAGCAGCAGCAACAGGCCGCGCAACAGAAGGCGACGCAGGACCAGCAAAAGACGGACCAGCACGGGGCGCTGGTTGACGCGCAGGTCGCCAAGACCCACGCTGAAGCGGCGACGATGGGCGCGCAAGCGCCCTCATCGAGCGCCAAGACACCGAGCGGCGGGCAAAGTAGAAAGCCGATGTGAGGTATAATTAAGGGAGCGGGGCGCACGGTGTAGCAAGCACCAACACGCCCCTAAAGACGATAGCAGATAGGAGCCTGCCATGTCTCTGCCCTTAGTGTACCCCCTTGACTTCGATGCTAACCTCAATCCGCAACCCTGCCCCGGGGAAACGGCTATTTATTGCTTATGTGCTCCTGACGGACAAATCCGGTACATTGGGCAGGCAGTAAACCCGCCGTACAGGATTCGCGAGCATCATAACCCGCGTCTCCTTTGCACTAAGACCCATAAGAACGACTGGATACGTTCGCTTCTGGCGCATGGCGAATGGGCCGTCTTACGTGTTCTCCTATGGGTTCCTCTCCCCGATGCCAATGTAGCCGAGATTGCTTATATTGCGGAAGCGCGCCAGCGCGGTCTTCCCTTGACCAATGCTACAAACGGTGGACATGGCGCGACGGGTCATGTGAAGTCTGAGGAGACACGTCGCAAGCTCTCTCTTGCACACAAAGGGAAAGCCCAGTCTCCTGAACAGATAAAACGCCTACATGAGGGTCAGCGCAGATGGCTGGATGCAGGAGTGCGCTCCCCTGAATTGCGCGAGAAACTCGGCGCTGCCGCGCGTAAACGTTGGGCTCGTGACGGTGAACGCGAACGCTTCTTTACGCCTGAGGTCCGAGAGCGCATGTCCCAGGCGAAACGCAAATGGGCAGAAACCCACACGATATCGCCTGAGACACGTGCGAAACTGTCAGCAGCGTCGAAGGCGCGAGCAACCCCTGGGTGCATGCCAGAGGCGTGTCGCGCTGCGTCCATACGCGCCAAAACCGGCCGGCCCCTGACGGCAGAGCATCGGGCCAAACTCTCGCAGTCGCAGCGAGAAAGACAAAACGGTCGGCGTAAGTCGCATCTTCCGGAACTTGAGCAGTTACGGTTGCCTTTCTAAAGAGCCGGTAGCGCGATGACAACGAGAAGGCCCGCCATAAAGGCGGGCCATTCTCCACAAGGCCCTCTCATGCGAGAGGAGCGGACGTACGTCCGCTAAGGGGGCAGCGGCCGTAGCCATCTGCCACGCGTGTATGCACACTGCGCTCATCCATAGTATATCGCGCCCGGACGCCGAGTGGCGGCATGAGCGGCAAACCCTAGCCCCGTTGGAGGATGTCGCCGATGAGCGAACGCACTGACCTAGCCTACGGCGGCACATCCGTCCGCGTTGAGGGCACCCCGCTCGGCGAAGTGCCCGAACAGGGCATGACCTACAACAACGGCACGGGCACAGACCTGGCATTGAACAACATTCAATTTGTCCTCGTCGTCGCCGGCACACGCACGAGCACGCCTCCTATCGCCACCCAGGCGTGCTTAAATCACCGAGGGGTGATGCTGTTTCTCAATGTGACGGCATCGCCTGCGGTGGCAACGTCCACGCTGACGGTCGCAATTCGAGCGATAGAACCCGTGACTGGTATGGCGGTTGTTAACCTGCTCACAACCCCCGCCGTGGCCGCCGGCGCCACGGCGAATAGCGCCAATGGGCTTTATACCTATGCGCTCTATCCCGGATTCCCTAATACGGCCGCTGCCCTTGGTGGATTAACGCTCGCGCAAAATGGCGTGTTGCCCCGCGTGTGGACGGCGAGCGCGACCCATAACGACGCCTCTAGTTGGTCGTACTCGCTGGCAGGCGCACTAATTCTATGAGCGACGGTCAGGGAGACGTTAATGCCATCCACCGTGACAAACACCGCGACCATCGGCGGGCATTTTCACATCACCGTCTTGCACCCGTCGGGCAAGGTGGTTGTGCCGCGCTTCCGCAACGTTGTGTTGCCTGGTCTCGCCGACCTGCCCACGTCGCAGGCGGCGATGCAGGCGGCGGCGACCGCGCTCGTCGATAGCGTGACGCCCAAGGGGCCGAACGCGACGGCGTATATATTGGGGGCGCGCTGATGGCCGCGAGCATCCTGTCCACGAGCGATACCGGCAGCGGCATCGTCGTCGTCATCACCACGAACGGGACCACGCCCGCCGCTCAGTTCAGCTATCCCGAGACCCCGCCCGATGGTCGCACGCAGGCGCAATGGTTGACCGATTGTGGGAATGCGGCGTTGGGGATTGACACGGGCCCGGCGCTTGGCGACGGTGCGCCTGATGCGAGTGTGGAAGATAACACATTCGCTGTGACGGGGTGACAGTCATGAGAATGGGCATAGCGTGACGGAGGTTAAGGCATGAGTAGGCCGAGGGGCGGTTGCTATACCGCAGATAGACCCTTTGATTACTCGCTCTTGCCAATTGGCGTTAAGGGGATTGCGTCCACGTCAGATAATCCTCAATTTGACAACCCGCCACCTGGGAGAACTATGAGCCACGACGACGATGACGACACGACACCCCAGGGCGTCTACACGGGCCACGGCTACGTGCCGACGAAAAGGCTAGACTTTGAGCGCCTACCTTACGTCGACGAAGCTCCTGTGTTGTCGAACGCCTGCGCGCACGAGTGGCACGCGGCGGGCTTCGACCCCAACGGCGACAACCGTGGTCTGCACCTGTACTGCCGGCGCTGCGGGCGCGTCATCGCGCCGACCGTTGAACCGCGCCCCTGAGCGATTCTACGTGCCCCTCGCGCCCCTCTAGCCTGTTGGAGATACCGATGAGCCCCACTGCCTTTCTGTCGCGCTACACCGCGCCCGTGGCTGCTGTCGTGCGCGAGTTCAATAGCACGGCAGGCCATTGGGTCACCGCGGGAGGCGACGAAGACGGTGACGGCGGCGGTGTCCATTTGTTCATCTCAGGTTCGGGCGGCAGCAAGGGCATTGTCACCAAAGGCCCAAAGTCTCTGATAGGAGCCTCACTCAACAATCTCAGCAATGGTCCCCACTCTATTAAGCATCACCCCGTAGACCACACCCCTCCCGGCGCGAAAGAGCACCCGTCCTACGCCGAGCATAAGCCCACCCCTACAGCGCCCGTCACCAAGCAAGAGGGTCAGCAAGAGGGCGTCAAGAGTTCTGGCAAGCCCTACGCGCGCCTGCATGGCGCGGACCAGGGCAAAGCTCCTGAGAGCGGCGCACAGGGTGCACAGGGCACGTCAGCCTCGGAGCCAGAGGCTCACAGCGCGCAAGAGGGGCCGGAGCCGCTGACGAAGGAGCAGGCTGAGGCGGGGCTGGCGAAGGCGCGTGCGGAGAGCACGGCGACAGCCGCGCCTGCATCATCGGGCGATGCTGACCCGCGCGACGTGGCGGCGACTGCTGAGTTTGAGAAGCACAAGCAGCAGGTGCTCAGTCAGCACCCCGATGTAAAAGCACATATTGATGCCGATACAAGCCATGCCGGTGAGGCTGAGCGATGGGCTAATAACGAAGCCCGTACGCGCCTGTCGCCCGAGCACAAGGCGCGCGGCAGCGTTACCCGCAATGCTCAACCCTATGCCAAGCCCCAGTTGCCCGACGCGACTGCGACAAAGGTGGCTGACGCGCGCAAAGAAGCGCAGGACAAAGAGGCAATGCGGGCAGGCGCTCGTCGCATGACCGAGGCTGCGGTTGCTCGTGGCAAAGCGATGAACGACCCGCAGCGCGCCGACGTGACGCGCGTTCATGCAAAGCAAGCCGCGCATTCCAGGAAACCCGCCTATGACACGCCACGGGTCAGCGATGATGAGCGCGGTGCGCGTGCGACATCTGTTGAAGGCGCGGCATGGGAAGACCGGACAAAGGCGCTTGTCGCGCAGCATAGTGGCAAAACGCCTGATGAGATGCGCTATGTGGCTGGCAATTTAGAGAGTCAGCACACACCGGATGCCAAAGAACGCATGGCAAAAGCGGGAATTGTCCCCTCACATCCGCAGCGCGTTCTAGAGGAAGCAGCCAGGCGGTTACGTCAGATGGCTGACGCCAAAGACGCGCCCACAGCGGCTGAGAAGCCCCAGGACGCGCCGAAGGCCGAGACTAAGGGCGATGCCCCTCACAATACTGCTCGTCATGCGGTACGCCATGCTCTTCAAGCGTTGGCGTCCGGCCCAAGTCTCTCCAGGGCCGATGCAAAGCGAGCGCAAGACCTCTTGGCGAAGCCTGAACTTAGTCAGTTTGAGGCGCGGCAGGCTCATCGCTTGCTCAAAACAAACAAACGACATCTAGCGGCACAGGGCATCGACTTCAAGAATGTTCCTGAGCCAGAGTGGAACACTGCGCCGACGGCTGACGAATTAAAACGTGTCCCCGCCGATGCTGTCACCGCACCGAAGGCTATAGACAAGCCGCGCCACGAGGATGTTAACCACTATCAGCAGTTGTTACACGGCGATCAGGGCCAGCATGACCTGCGCGACCTAGCCTATCGGGCGATGGACTCGGATACGGTGACACCTGAGCAGAAAGCCCATCTCCAGACAATTCACCGCACTATCCCTCTACTGCAACATGCGCTGAACAATCCATCTGACTCGATGTTCACACCGCACAAGTTGCAGGCGCAAGTAGACGAGCATGGGGCGGCGCTGCACCATGCCATTGAGGCGACGCACCCACTCCTGAACGCGATTGATAGGACGAACGGCAGCCGGGACACGCATCTCACAGCGGGAAAGCATCCCATCGGGTTTCCGCAACGATGGGATGTGCCGCGCGTATCTAAGAATCTAGATGTGTCACTGTCCACGCCCTACAGATCCCCCCAAGCGACGGAACAGGGGAAGCAAGACGACTTTGCAGCCAAGACGCGCGTTGCGATGGCCGCGACGGCTGCGCATGGCCCGACCGACTACGCGGCGCGGGATGCGGGACGCGATGCGACGCATACGTCAGCTTACGCAACTCCCCAGGCAGCGGGACAGGCAACGGGGACTGCCCCTGAATCCTACGCCGACAAGACCAAGCGCGAGTACGCCGACTTCTTAAAAAAGAGCGAGGCGGCGCGGTCTGAGGCGGGCGCAGACCAGGACAGACGGGCTGTGCAGAAGGCGGCTGATGACACCGAGCGGAGCAAGAGCGACGCCGAGCGGATGGAGCGGTTGAAAGCGATGAGCGCGGGCAGTAAGCCTGCCTCTGTTGAAACAACACCCGCCCATGCTCTTGCGCGGGTCGCGCATGCTGATGGTCCCTTAAATGCCAAGACGGACCGCGTGCTGTATGCGACGCCTCACTATCCGACAGACTACTTGCCTATGCGCGATGAGATGTCTTTACGCCGTGACCATGACGGATTGCGTGATGTGCATCAAAAAGCCACCAATAAGATGATCGCGCTAGAGGCGAAGGGTAAACATGGGGGCCCTGAGCATATCGAACAAAAGCGCGTCATGCATGAAGCAAATCATCGCATAGGGTTGATTGCTGATAGGTTGGATGAGTTCCGCGAAAAGCGCAAGGACGCTCCATATACAGGGCCTATCAGTCATCATGCCAATAAATACAGCACACTGTAGCGCCCCGCCCGTCGCTGCTCGTTAACGACAAAGCCGCACAGGAAACTGTGCGGCTTTTCTATTGGAGATAGCCTATGCCAACCACGACAAGCGCTGATGAAGATGAGAGCGCCGTCGTCGTCGAGGACGCTGGTGATGGCGACGCCGACGACGCGCCCGGCTACAGCGGACCCGCCGAGGACAACGACGCCGATGACAACGGCTTTGCCAACGGCGACCATGTGTCGTGGGCGCTGCACGTTGGTGTAGGCCATGCCAATGGACATGCGTCGTCGGGTGAGCGTCACTGCGGCGACATTACCAAAATGCATGGACGGGGCGACAAGCGCACCGCTCGCATTGACAGGCACGACGCCGACCACAAGCGGACGGGCCACATAGAGGATCATCCCACACGCGCTCTCAAGCGCGAGGGTGATACCAGTAGCGCCGTTAAGGAATCCGCTATGGACGCTATCCCTATCATAGACGCCCCTGACGCCGCACGGCGCGCGGGCGCAGCTATTCCCGAGCAGATGACGGGCGCGCTGGTGCGCGAGGCGGCGCTTGAACAGCAGTACCCTAACCGTCGCCGCATGGTGCTGATGGCCCTGGGGGGCGGAAACAAGCGCTTCGGTAATCGCTATACCGAACAGGCGCTCGAAGCCCTTGTGACCGAGGTGCAGCGACGTAAAAAGGGTTTCTGGAACCATGCGCCCGTTGACGCGATTATGCGCGGCGACGAACGCAGCCTCAAAGACCTCGCGTGTGTCGCCGTGCGCGAGACCGTCCACTACGACCCCGTGGTGAAGCGGGTCATGGCCGATGTGGAATGCACGCCCATGGCCCTGCAAGCCATTGATTTGGCCCACGCGGCGGGCGACACCATCGGGGTCAGCGTGGAGGCGGTCGGGAAACGGGCCGGTCCCGGCAGCTCGGATATTGTTGGCTGGCTCAACTATCAAGGTTTTTGTCTCGTGCCCGAAGGGGGCGCGGGCGGTATGACCGTACGCGAGGCCGATACGCCCGCGCTTATCCATGAGGAGCATGAGTTCGCCATGGGACTGCTAGATAACCTGACCCCGCACGAAGTCAAGGACGCCAACGAGGCGCTCTACGAGAAGATTGGCCGTGAGTATGCCACCGCGCACCCCGTCGTGCGCGAGACCGCCGCTCCGGCACAGGCTCCCACGATTGACATGGAGGCGGCCATCAAGGAGTCGCCCGCTATCCAGGCTATCATCCGTGAGGCCGAGGCCCTGCGCGCCGAGAAGGATACGCTAGCCGCGCAGAACACCGAACTGGCTGGCACGGTCGATGAGATGCTCGCCGTTGAGAATCGTCGCCTCGTGGCCGCACACGTCGAGAAGGTCGTGCGCGAGAGCAATCCCGCTTTCACGGACATGCAGGTGGCGTTCGTGACGCGCTCGTTTGACGGCGCGACGATGGGTGAGCGCGGCACGTACACGGCGCAAGAGGACCTTGAAGCAGCCGTGACGCGCGAGGCGAACGCCTACGCCGAGACCCTGCCCCCGACCGCTGCGCCAGTCAAGGAAGAGTCCGCTCCGACTGCCCCGAAGAAGGGCCAGCTAACGGGCCTGGGCGGTGGTTTGGCTGCGCCGACCGCTGAGAGCAACGCCGGTCCTGTCGGCAACGCCGGTTTGACCGCGCCGAACGCGCCGAAGACCGAGGCGGCGACGGTCGCTGAGGGCGGCTATACATCTCCGGCCGCGCCCGCGACCGTCAATGACATGGCCATGTCCATTCTCGACCGCATGGTGAGCGGCACGCTCTCTAACTAACAGCGGCGCTTTCACGGTAGACGCGCGTCTCCCATAGGGTCACGCCACACAGACTGTTCACGCTATAAACCATCTCCCTTTTGAGAAGGGAGATGGTTTATCTTATTGCCCCGAGCAGGGGACCGCCAGGAGGCGAGAGATCCATGCCAGCTATGAAAGACCAGAACGGCAAGACCGTTCTCGATGGCGCGGCGTCCGGCGCTGAGGCCCTCACGCGTCAGAATGACCGCGAGGTTGACGGCGCGACCGTGACTGTCGATAACGATGAACTAAAGGACATGACCCCGCGCGAGGGTGGCGCTGTCGCCGTCCCCGCCGACAGCCGCTTCGCCGCCCTGCGCTACGCGTCGGCCGAGGAGCGCGATAAGCTGGTCAACCTGCGCTACGTGGGCCGCAAGTACGCCGTGGGCGATGGCCCCGACACTGATGCCGTGGTCGATGAGGGCGACGCCCAAACGTCGTCAATTATGCCCGTTGGCAACGAACATATCGACGTGGTGGTCCCCTCCACGCGCAACCGCGCGCAGGTCGCCGCCTTCTTGCAGACATCGGTCGCCAGCGGCCCCATCACCAAAGAGAAGCTCAAGGAAGTCGCCGCGCAGGGCGGCCCGCATGCCGGCAACTTGCACATGGCCGGACCGAGCGTGCATTTTGTGACCAATGAGGTCACGCCCGTTCCACGCCTCTGGGCCGACTGGCTGCTGAAGCACGAGTCCTACGCCTTCGCTGAGGACAAGTAGCGTCGTCGTCGCTCCCACCCCTACCCGTTACCGTCCCACGCTTGACGCCGCCGCCCACTGGGGCAGGCGGTTTTTTGTTGCGCGCCTTGAAGCACTGGCGCGATTATCACTAGAGGAAAACCGCACCATGGCGACAACGATTCGTAAGCGTCTTTCACCTGTGGTCGATGTACCGGCTGCGGCCGGCGCGCATGTGTCCAACGAGTTGGCGAAAGAACTCAACAAAATTGGCACATCCGTCTTGACGTGCGCGATTGGCGGGACGACCGTCCTGATTGAGCATGGCGAAGTGCTGCTGCCCGTGCCCGCGGGCACGGCGGCAGGCACGCCCCTGTACGCCACGGGGACCACGATTGCCAACGGTTCGACCGTGCAGGCGTTCGGCCCCAACTACTATTCGACGGCTTACCCCTCGACGCTGACGGCGACCGCCACGGGCAACACGCTCATCGGCACCACCACCGGCGCCGCTCAGGCGTATGGTCTGACGACCGCCGCCTTCGTTGAGCTTGCCCCCCAGTAGCCCCCGCAGTCGCGTCCATACAGCGCGCGCGCGTCCGCTGCGCGCCCTCTGTCTATCGCTTTCCGTCTATCTCTCGCGTTTCACCCTTCCCCTGCCGCTCCTCTTTTGTGGTGCGGCCGTAACACCACTAGAGGAACGACAGCAATGGCTACTGCCACCAACACCGTCCCCGCCTTCCCGGCCATCCCTGGCGTCGATTTGACGCGCCTGGGGTCCATGCCACTCAAGGAGTTCGGTATCGCCCTAGGCCGCGCCCGCGAGTCGCAGGGTCTCTCGCCGATTGACTATGACCATCAGTCCAGCGTCATCCGCGAGACCACCGCGCACGACGCCAACGGCAACTCAATTGATGCGGCCGTGGTTCGTGAGTCTGCCAGCACATCGGACTTGCCCGGCCTGATGGCCAACCTGATGTACCGCCGCCTGGATGACTGGTTCAAGCAGTACGACCCGGCCTTCAAGACCTACGCGCACGAAGAGCAGGTCATCAACTTCAAGGTCAATACCATCGTCTTCCCGGCCCAGTTGGAAGACGCGCTGCAAATCTTCCAGGAGAGCGATTACCGCGATTCCGCGCTTTCGGACAAGACCTTGCAGTTCTCTCTGAAGAAGTGGGGCCGCTACATCTCGCTGCCCTTCCAGGTCATCGAGAACGACGACCTCCAGTTCCTGAACTCGATGCCTGGCCGCATGACCAACGCCGTTGATAGGACTATCAACAAAATCGTGGTTCGCAGCGGGTTGGAAGGCAATCCCCTGACCTATGACGGTCTGCCCATTTTCTCGGCCTCGCGCGCCAGCGCCCAGATGGGTGGCCTCACCGGCAACCTCATCTCCGGCGCCGCCTCGGCGCTCTCCCCCAACAACATCCAGGCGGGCCTCGCCGCCGTCAACTCCTTCACGGGCGACCCCGACCTCAACCCGTCGGGCGTGCCGATGAACGAGCCGGCCAAGTATCTGGTCGTGCCCGCTAGCCTCGCGCAGCAGGCCGCACAGATCCTCAACAGTACGGTGCTGATTGCCGCCGGCACAGCGAACCCCATTACGACGCTCGGCAACGAGAGCCCGCTGCGACAGACCATCTTGCAGCCCCTCCTGCAACTGGTCCTGGAGCGCTATCTGACCAACCCGACCGCGTACTACATCCTGCCGCGCGCCGACGCCGGCCCCCTGATGTACATTACGCAGCGCGGCAAGGGCCTGCGCCCCACCCTGTGGCGCAATATCCCGCAGCGCCAGGGCATCAACGGCGGCAGCGCCGATGAGTATTTGTTGACACATGACGACATTTTGCTGGGCTGGAGCTTCTCGCTTGCCATGGCTGGATTCAAATATTTCAGCGCCTTGAAGTTTGCGGGCGCCTAGAGCGTAAGAACAGGAGGGGGTGGGTTAGCCCACTCCCTCCTGAGTGATATCACCACAACTCTTTACATTGCTAGCCTGTAAAGCCCACAGCCTTAGGCGTGGGAGTCATCATTTTCTATGTCTAACGTTGGGAGTCCGCGCGCATGATTGACCCTGTTCAATCTTTTGGTCCTGCCGCGTCTGACATCGCCTGGGAGCCCGCCGACACGCCCTCGTACGACGCGACGGACTCCCCGCTGCTCGACAGTTTGGAGTCGGACCTCATCCACGGGTCGGGTGAGCAGATTTTAGGAGAAGCCTACCGGCGGCGTGAAGCAGGCGCATCCCTTGACGCGGTGCGGCGCGACCTGGGCATGGCGGGCGCGTTCGACGTGACCAATGGCATTCTGGAAAAAGCCATCGCCCAGGGCGGGCGCGTGGCCGAATATGAGGCCACCGGACGCATCACGGAAGCACGCAAATGGTGGGGAGGTTGGTCGCCTCAGTGGGCTACGAAAGCCGAGCGTGATGCCGCGCTGGCACAGCGCGGCGACTTACGCCAGCAACAGATGCAGCACGGTGGCTAGATGAGAGGGGAGGTAGCGCGCCGTGGCTTATAGTCCCAGTTACTCGTACAATCCCACGACGACCGGCCCGCTCGCGCCTATCTACCAGCTCCGTTTGCGTCTCTCTGACACAAACTTCTCTAATGTGACGGGCGCCCTTGGCCAGCGCTCCGTGCTGTTTTCGGACCAAGAGTACGCCCTGTTCCTGCAAAACAACATGGGCAACCTTGACTGGGCCACCTACGAGGCGCTGTCCGTGGCGGCGAATAACGCGGCGTTGGTGTCCCAGGACATCAAGCTTGGTGGCGGCGGCAACATTGACTGGGCCGCCCGCGCCGCCGCTCTGAGTAAGCAGGCGCAAGTGTGGTTCGAGAAGGCAAATCTATATCCGGCGGAATCGTATTCCCCTCAAAACACAGGACCTACTGCGGCTGGCCGCATCATTTGGGACGAATTTCAGCGGGAAACAGCGGGCTAACGCAGCGCAGCGGACACCCTGTGTCGGACACAACGGGCGCGCTATGCCCTGGAAGCCACTGAGCGGGCATGGGGGGGGGCGATGCAGCCAGTGATGGGCATGGGGTCGTTCAATCCCTATACGCTTGCCAGGGACTCTCTGCTGTATCGCGTCCGCATGATGGCGGGGCCGCAACGCTGCTGGCTGGCGGTGCGTATCACGGCCACGACGATTGACCCCGCGACAGGACAACGCGCTGTGCCGTGCCCGACGTGTTGGGACCCCGACCGGCACGAGGTGACGCGTCCGAACGACCCGACGTGCTTTGGAACAGGCTTCATCATCCCAGCGACGGTCACAACCCCGCAACAGGGGGGCTACCTGAACCCCATCCCGATTGATGCGGTCGTGGTACAGAACGAGAATCGGACGCAGCAGACGGATGACGGCATCGTGCAATACAGCGAGGATCGGCTTTACCTCGCCCCCGGCGACCATGACGTAAAAAAAGACGATGTGGTGGTCCGCGTGATACCGCCGTCCACGGTGACGACGCGCTTCGTGGTCGCCGACGTGGACGATCCGCAGACGCTGGGCGGGCAGGTCGTGATGCACCACTGCGCTGTTGAGATGCGCGATCCAGCGGACATCATCTATCGGCTGGCCGTCCCAGACCTGAGCGGCCCTGTGTCCGGGACATGGACCTGACGCCCCACGCATGACATTCCCGCGCCACGCGATGCATGGCTCACGAGAGACGAGAGAGAGGACACGACGCTATGGCGACCACGACGACAAAAGCAGACAACGCGCTCGTGCTGCGCGCGCCGGACTACCACGCATCCTATACCGTGCGCTCGGGGCGCTACTACCTGACGGGAGCGGACGGCACGGTCACGGCCGACTCGCAGGAGGAGGCCGATGAGTTGCGGCGCGCGGGCTACACCGACCCCAGCGCGGGCACGGCTAAAGCCGCCAAGGAGGCGGCGACGATCATTGCTGATACGGCGACGGCGACAGCCAGTGTTGTGACGCCCCCGCCCCCATCGGCGGCGTCCGCGCGTCCGGGCGCGGCGATAGCCACGCCGTCTATCGGCTAACCCGCCGTGGTGGCGTCACACGAGAGCTTAAGTGGCGCGGTTGCGGCCCTGCTGGAACGTCTTGATCAGGGTGCCGACGCCGCCTTGCTGGCCGTGGGCGAGGCGTGGGCCGAGGAAACACAGGCGCAGGCCCCGCGCCGTACAGGACGCCTGCAACTGAGCGTGCGCTTCGTGCCGACCGGCCACCTGATGGGCGAATTGCGCATGGTCCATGACGGTGAGTTCGTGCGCACGGGGTCGTCCCCACGCACAATAACGCGCACGACGACACGAGGGGTGCGCGCCTCGTCCTCGCCCTCGCGTCGTCAGGGCGCGCGAGGACGCCCGCAGGCAACGGCACAGGCGTCGGCGTCGGCGTCAGACATGACAAAGGGCCGGGCGGCGAACGACTTTGCGGCCCGCGCGTGGGCGTCACCTCGCGTGCGCGAGATGCGCACTCACTTCGCGGCCTACGCTTTCGCCGCCGATCTATAAAGTTAGGGCGTAGAACGGATAGGGGGCGCCCATGTCGCAGTCGTCCGCGCCCCCGGAGTCGTCGGCCTATGTCTTCACGGCGTCGCCCATCCAGACCATCGCGGGCTTCGGCGACGACGCCGTGCGCAACGTGTGCGCCATTATCAAACCCCTGTTCGCGCCCCTCATAGATGATACGGGCGCCCCGTTGACGGTGCGCGTGGCGTCTATCCTGGCCGATGAAGAGGCGCAGTACCCACAGGTGGCGGTGCAGGTGCGCCTGGGGCCGCAACCGATCAATTCGGGCGACAACATCGTCGCCATCGACCGCACGCCTGGTGGATACGCCACGTTCGGCGAGGAAGCGACCGACTCGCAGATCGTGTTCGAGATAGCGGCGCTCGACCAGGCCCAGCGCACATACCTGATGAGCTACCTGCGCTGGAGCATGCAGACCGCGTACGCCGTGCTGCCCTCGGGCGCCACACAGACCGCCATCGTTTTGCACAAACTGGACGACTCCGGCATTGTGTCCAAACGCTTTGCCGCCGATCAGGCGCCGGAACCGCGCCTGTCGGATGATCGCCCCTACGGCCAGATCTATCGCGCCACGGTGACGCTGGTGGCCGACATCGCGTGCGCGTGGTACGCGCCCCTGTCGCCCTACCCGCGCCCTGCATTGGCTGTAACGGCGCTGCCCGCCACGCAGGGGCAGGGGGGCGCGCCCATGTATCTCCCTGGCGCGCTCGCGCCTGTTCCCTCACTGGTCAGCGTGACGCGCACCATCATCCCATGATGCCCTGGGTGCGGCGCTGACGCGCGCGCTGACGCGCGCGCTGACGCTGCCGCTGCCGCTGCCGTTGCTGTTCCGCATCGTCGGTCCTGTTCGTTCCCCCTCCGTTCTCTGGTCACGCGTGGGCGTGGCCCTTAGCCACCCTGTTGCGTCACCTCGTGTCACGCGACGGGATGGAGGTTCACGCCATGCCCCCGTACGCTCCATCCAAGACGGTCGTTAACCCGACGCAGGTGGCGACACAACTCACCGCCGGCAACGCAGCCAATAGCGTCGCCGCCTACTTCACCGCGCCGCAAGGCCCGGACGTGCCGATTCCCAACCTGTCTCCTCAGCAGGCGCAACAGGTCTATGGTCTCGCCTCGTCGCCCCTGTCCCTTGGCTATACCGGCCCGCTGGGCATCCAGGTGTTGGGGAGCCAGGCGCAAACGCGCCGCAGCTCGCCCATCAATATCGTCGGCTGCCGCGTCGGCGTTACCCGCGCTTCGGCCACTCTCGGTGGCCTGACGCTACAAGGGATCGGCGCGTACGCCGGCTCACGCGGCAACGCGCTAGCGGTGCAGACGACCGTGGGCGGCGCCACCAGCGCCATTACCTCCGTGATCGTCGTGGATACCTCGGCGGCCAACGCGCCCGTCTTTGCCATCACAAGCGCGCAGGGAGACCTCTCGTCGTGGCAGGCTATCGCTGACCGTATCGCAGGCGCGCAACCCGTCGCCAATCCCTCGTCGGTCGTCACCGTTTCGGCCGTCAACAGCGCGACCGCGTATCCAGGCGTTGCGGTCGCGGCCCCCGGCACAGCGTTCACGGGCGGCCTGGACGGCAAGGGCGCGACGGCGAGCGATCCGACCATCGCGTCCCTGATGCAGCAGAGCCTGGCCTACCGCGCTGATTATGGCTGGGCGGCGTTCGACGCCGCCGCCATCGCGCCCACGGTGCTAGCGCACCTGTCGGCGGCCATTGGCTCGAACAATTATCGCTTTTTCGGCCTTGGCGCGGCCACCGGCACGCCCTACACGACGCTGGCGGGCTCGTACACGACGCCGTTCCTGTCCGATCGCCTGCAATGCGTGGGACACGACCTCGCCTTCATGGCTAACCCGGTGACGGGCGCGGGCGACACCTACGCCGGCTTCTACGAGGCGGCGGCGCTCGTGGCGCTCAAGGCAAGCGGCCCGCGCCGCGTGACGTGCAACAAGAACCAGCCCCTGAACGGTTTTACGGGATTCGGCAACACGGGCGTCACCGGCCCCCTGTCGCCTTCACAAATGGATGCGCTGGGCGCGGCCGGACTCACGGTGTTGCGACAAACGGCCGCAAACGGTCCCATCACGATCCGTGACAACATCACGACCACGCCCGAGTACCCGGCTGGCTCCAACAACGTCAACATCTTTTACCAGGTGTCAATGCGCGATGTAGACAATGCCGTGGAGTACGGGCTGTACCAGGCGGTCGATCCGTTCAGCGGGCAGGCGCGCCTCGACAGCAGCAGTGACGTGGCCGATATCACCTATGCGCTCAATACCGCCGTGGCCCAGATGGGTGACACGACGAACGGGCTTGGCCCTGGCGGTATTCAGTTGTCCATTGATCCGGCGACGGGTCGCCCCCAGGCCGCGGTCAACCTGCTCTACCCGTTCCCCTACGGCGAGATCGACATCACGCCGATTGTCAGCTTTTGACCTTTTCCCGCGACCACAGCCGTGGGATTCTCCCGGCGTCGCTTACGCGGCCGAGCGGACCAATCCAGCCCGCATAAGGATGTTCAGCGCGGCGTTCTCGTCGCGTTGGATCGACAACCCGCAGTGTGGGCAATCGTGCCAGCGCACGTCGAGCGCCTTGGGGACTTTGACCCCGCACCTGCTGCACACCTGCGATGTACCGACTGGGTTCACTTTCACGATCACACAACCGGCGCTCGCAGCCTTGTCGGTGAGAATGGAAAGGAAGTTGCCCCAACCGGCGTCATTAATACTCTTGTTCAGCCCTGCTTTCGCTGCTGCCCCGTTGGGCGCGTACGTCCCATCGTCGTTCTTAATGGGCGCGGGTCGCCTAGTCGTGTTGTCAATAGACAGGCTTTCGACCGCCACCGCACCGTAGGTATCCACAATCATGCGGGCCGTCTTATGGTGCAGGTCACGCCGCTGGTTGGCGACGTGCCGATGGGCTTTCTTCAACGCGATGCCCGCTTTGGCCCGGTTCTTCCCGTAACGATACGTGCCGTCTTTCAGTTTGACGCGCTTCTTCTTGTGCTCAAACGCCTGTTGCCGCTTGGCGATCACAGCCTGTGCCTTGCGGTAGTGACGCGGGTTCTCGATGTGCTCACCCGTTGACAATGTGGCGAAATACTCTAGGCCCAGGTCGATACCCACGGCGGGCTTGTCGTGCGCGGGCGGCGCGTCGGGTATCTCCACCTCACACGAGAAGGTGACGTACCACTGCTCGGCGTCGCGCTTGATCGTGACCGTCTTGATGGTCCCGTCAATAGGCCGCGACCATTTCAGTTTGAGGTGCCCAATGCTTGTGATGTAGAGCCGCCCGCTATCCAGGGCGGGCAGTTTCCACCCCGTTTGCGAGAAGGTGAGCGAATTGTAGCGGTACTTTGACTTGAAGCGCGGAAAGCCGACCTTGCGCTCGGCCTTGATCCCCGTCGCCTTGAGACGTTTGAACTCGGCAACGCGCCGGAAGAAAGCCTCAAACGTCAAATTGAGTCGGCGGGTCACATCCTGCAACACCTGGGCGTCGATCCGCTTGTACTCGGGGCGCACATCCTTGACGCCGGGGAGTTGACGCTGCTGATCAAAGCGCGAGATGTTTGCGCCGCCCATGCGGTACGCCTCGCGTCGTTCTTCTAACGCAGCATTGTATAACTCACGGCAGCGATCCAGCGTCCAGTCCAGCGCCTTTGTTTGGGTAGCGTTGGGATAGAGGCGGTACTGATACGCCCTATGCGCTTTCACCGTTTGCTGCCCGTCGCGTCGCGCCCGTACTCGCGGATCATGCGCCGGATAGCGGCGGCCAGGGACACGCCCCATTCCTCCGCGCGCGCCTCAACCATCGCCCGCTCCGCATCGTTCAAGCGTACGGCGATTGGCTGCCGCTTCGGTACTGCTGTGGTATCGCTCATAGTCCAAGTATAGCACATTAGGTAGCTAATCCAAAAAATCGGCTTCTAGCCCAGACCCATAGGCGCACGCATACCTACGCACACACGCACACACCTACACGCACATTTGTTCCACTGCCCTGCGTCTCCTCATGGACACATGCGGGGTGGTCGTGGGGCCTTACCACTTGTGGGAGTTTCGACCCATGCCTGTGACAAGCCGACCTGTCCTCTCGCAGGATATTCACTCGTACATGCGTGATAATAACCGGACACGCAAACGTCACGCCCGCTATTGCCAACTCTACCTCGGAGGGCAGTTGCTCGGCGGTTGGCAGATGTTTAACAACGCCGAAGCCAATGGCGTTCACCTAGAACCCGAAGGTGGCAGTGACTTTCAGGAGGTCGTGGTCGGCGCGCGTCAGTTCACCATCACCCTGCGCCGTCAGATGCAGCGCGGGTCGGACCTCCCCGAGATGGTGCGCAACGAGTATCCCGGCGTGCAGGATGTGGACTTCCGCGACCTGCCCTTCGTCATGCGCTACCACTATCTGTACCAGGCCGTCGTGGACCCCAAGGGTGGCTATCAGACTCGCGAAGATGCGACATGGCACTACTCCGACGTGCATCTGAGCAACTACTCGTGGGGAGGCGAGTCACCGACCGGCCTCTTGACGGAAAGCATGACTGCTGTTTCTAGGGGCTACGCCTTCGGTGACGACGGCAAGCAAGGCCGCAACGTCCCGAAGGGCTTGCTCGGCAATTGATCGTTAGCCATAGGTCATGAACCCCGTCTTAAAAGACGGGGCTTGCAGTAGCCCGAGCATCGGGTTGGTACGAGCAACACAACGCTGGACCTCCGGGGCGCAAGACAATCGCCCCCAAACGCGCGATGTTCCGAGCGCCATTTTCGTCGGCGTCGCCCCGCCACGCGCAGGCGGGATTACAGCAGCAAAACCGCTTGCCGGAGCGGTCGCCCATGTGGAGACAGACATGGCACATCTGGCTTGTAAAGGCCGGGTTGACCAACACGAACGGGACACCCACCGCCTGACACTTGTAGGTCAGGAACAGCCTGAGTTGATGAAAGGCCCAACTATTGGACCGTCGCCGCTCCGTCTTATTCCGGGGCTGTCGGTTCGTGCGCTCCCTGATGCCGGTCAAATCTTCGCAGGCGATAGCCTGTTTGGACGCGACGGCCTGCCCCACGATGTGCTTGCTCACGATATGGTTGGTGTCACGCTGGAAGCGATGTTCCCGCCCCGCTATCCGTTTGCCCACAGCGCGCGCCCGGCGACGCGTGCTGCGGGTGCCTTTCGAGGCTTGCTTTTGAATACTGCGACGAACGCGTGTGTACCGGTCACGAATGGCCGTCACCCGTTGTCCGCTGAAACTCGTGCCGTCGCTCGTAACCGCGATATCACGTCTACCCAGGTCCACACCCAACACGCCAGTCGTGTCCATGGTTGGCGGGTCGGCGTAATGGGCGCTGACCATCAAGCGCCAGCGCCCCTTGCGGTCCCGGATCATGTCCGCTTCCGCGAGCTTCACGGCGTCTTTGAGCATCTGCCGCTGATGCCCGCCGATGCCCAACTCTACCTTGATGCGACCATCAAGCGTCGTGATGCTGGCCCGATTGTGCTTAACGCGGTAGAGCCGCGGCGTATCAAGAACAACAGCAGCATCAGCGCGAAACTCATGCCGCCGCTCCTTATCGGTCTGGTACGACGCAGCCACGACAGCGATAGCACGAACGGTGTGTTGAGCCATCAGGCCGAACCACGTCCGCACGTCGCCGTAACACAAGCGTTGCAAGCGCACCTTGTTGAACTCCTGAGCCTCCCACGCCACGCCGCTGATATGATTGCAGGCCGCGTTAAACGCCTCTTGCAGCCGCGCGAGGGCGGTCGCTTCGGCGGCGTTCGGCTTCAACGTCAGGGCGATAGTGCGGATGCTCATACCCCTAGTATACCAGATTTTAGGAGAGAGAGTTCACAGGAAACGCGCCGCTTGGCGCGGCACGTTGCTGAGAGCAATCCCATTCCTCCCCACCTTGAAAGGCGGGGCTTCCTGGGATGTTCATGTGACGTGGTGTAGGTTGGGAACGGGACACAGACGGGTGTAGACTCGTCTGTGCCACGTCGTAAAAGGTGGTGGCGCGTGGTTATGGCTGATACGTCGCTCGATGCACAGGATGCGCCGCCGCGTGACGGTGAGGGCGAGGGTGGCGGTATCCCCTTGCCGGAATGGGGCACGATCACACCCATTGAGGCCATCGTTGAGTACGGCGACCAGGATTGGGACGTGACGTGGCATATCCTTGACAAGCAGGAAGAGGACAAGCTCACACAACGATTGCAACGCGTCCCGCCTATCTTGCAGCCCAAGGCGGCCAAGACTATTCGTATTGCCATGGCCCTGCGCGCGATTAACGGTCGCCCTGTGCGTCGTGGGGGCGGGGACGAGAAGGACGAGTTTGAGCGCCGCATGGAATGGCTCGACACGCACCCTGGCCCGTTCATCGACGCTATTTTTGCGTCCTATGCTTGGGCCGAATTGCAGCCGGCCGTCAAGCGTCGGGACCGGGCGCGCGACCCAAACTCAGGCGGCCACTGAAGAGGGCTGAGTGGAGGCGACTCCGCGATAGCACCTTCTTTGGTGGCCCCGGCCGCCTGCTAACCCCAGACGAGTGGGCCTACGTCACGCTCAATGAGGAGTGGGACGAGGAGGACCGCCACGAGGACCACCACGAAGACCGCCTGGTGGCGTGGGCCATCCAGCACAACCCACAGGGCGCGTTTGAGGCCCTCAAGCCACCGCCAACGCGCGCCGAGGCGGCGCGGGCCGAGGAAGACGCTGAAGAAGAGTTTTTCGCCAGCGATCCCCTCTGGATTGACGCGCCGCCAACCTTACCGCCTCATCTCTGGGGCGGCGGCGACGATGGCGACGACGGCGACGACGGGGGCGTGCTGGATGAGCGCGCGTGGCAACCCATGACGCGCCGGTAGTGCGTCACGATGGTGACCGTGGTGATCGTGACCGGCCACGTAGAGAGAGGGGCGCGTGGGGATGAACGAGGACGCCGACGAGGTATCCATCCCTCTCACCGTTGACACTGACCAGGCCCGCGCCAACATTAACGGCCTGCGTGAGGATGCCCAGGCCCTCGACGACACGCTGCTTGAGTTGCGTCAGCGTGCCACCGAGGTCTTTAACCAGGCGCCGGAGGGGAAGCAGCATCCCGCGCGTTCCTACGATGAGGTTGAGCAGCGCACCAGTCAGTACGCGCCCGACCTGTATGCTCAGCAGAACCCCGAGATGGCGCGCATTCAGGCGGGGATTGCCGCGCGCCAGGACGCCATTGACGCCCGACTGCGCGACTTCGTGCAGGCGCGGCCAGACGCCACTACTCTATCAGGCGGCGCATTCTATCAAGCGTATGGCGCATGGTCGGAGAGCGCGCCCCCAACGCCACCCGCAACGTCCACGGCGACATCAGCGCCAGGAGCGCCCACACCTCCCGCAGTAGGGGCAGCATGGCCCGCGACGTTCACGCAGCCGACGACGGCGCCCCCATCCTCTCCTGCGATAGGAGGCGGTCCCGCACCCGCGTCCCCGACAAGCGGTCCGGCGCCCGAGGCGTTGACCCGGTTGCGCGGCGACGCCGAGGCGCTGGACCCTGACCTCCAGAAGCGCGAGACACAGGCGACACGCCTGTTCAACGCCTTGAAGATGCCTGGCCCCAGTGATCTGTCTAACCCAAGCAGCAAGCCGCTCAAGGCCGATGACTACGACGACGTGCGCACGCAGCTAGCGACGCGCACCCCCGAGGACGTGTGGGCACTCTCACCGGCACTGCATCAATCCGTCATGGGCGCCGAAGATAGGCGTGCGACGATTGGCGCGCAGGTTGACCAATTCGCGCAGGCGACCACGACTGCTGCTACCGCCCCTGAGTCTGTGCCGACAGGGGTGCAGCCTGCCCCATTGGCGCAGTCAGTACAACTGACCCAGGGGGCGCAGTCGACCTCATTGGCCCAACCAGTACAGCCTGCCCAAGGGGCGCCGGTTGCCCAAGGGGCGCCGGTTGCGCAATCGTCGGCGCCCGATGACTTATATCGGACGTTTAGCGCTTGGCTTACCCAACAGCAAACAACGGGGGGAGCGTCCGCGCAGGCACAGGGGCGCGCATCGTCCACAACAGCGGGCGGACCTTCGTTCCCCTCCATTTTCGGCGGGAGTGGTGGTGGGACCGCGCAAGACACAGACCGTACCGCCAGCACCTTCGCTGACAAGATGGCGTCCGCGCTCACGCATTCGGGCGGCAGTGTGGCTGCCAGTCTGACGCGCGGGGCCTTTGACGCGGCCGGCATGGGCGCGGCTGGCGATGTTGTGTCTGGTCTGGCGCGTCCCGTCGCTGGAGCCCTGGGTGAACTGTTCGCGCCGGTCGCGGGGGCATTGGCTGCGGTCGGCGTCGGCCTGGGCATCAATGCGCAATCGAGTCATTATTTCGCTGAGGAGCAAACCTTAGCGGGCGGCGTCGGTAGCCGAGGGGGCGCCACACCATCGTCTGAGTTGACGACCGCGCAGCAAACCGGTTGGGGCTACCTGTACCACGAGAAGGAGAGCGTCGCTGCGGCGCGCCAGTTAGGTGACGCGGGCGTGGACAGCAGCCAACTGGGCGGGACGCTCTCAGCGTCCATGGCCCTTGCCCGCGTCGGCGGCATGGATCTGGGCGCGACCACGCAACTCTCGGGACAGTACGCCCGCGCCGGCCTCAGTGGGAGCCAAATCAGCGATACCTACGCCGAAATGGATCAGGCGTCACGCCTCACTGGAGTTAGCCTGTCCCGCGTTACGGCCGCGATCAAGGAGTTGAACCAGACAGCGGGCCTTGGGGCTATCGGGGTTTCATCGTTTGCGGCCACGCAGGCGTTTGTTGGCCCCGAACTGCACGTGGAGCAGGCGCTCGCCCCCGCTATCGGCGCACAGGGCAGTCAGGCCATCCAAATGAGCGCCATGCTCGGCATGTCGGAGCCCCAATTCCTCGCGGCCCAGCGGAACCCAGCCCAGTTGTGGGACGCCTACGCCGGCGTTGCCAAACGCTATGACCGTGGCGCGTATGGGACGGACGTGGCCGAGCAGGCGCTCCAGACAGCCGGCCTCGACCTCTCCAGCCTCAAGGGGCCAGACGCGGCGGCCGTCGTGCAGCGCCTCGTGTCGCAAGGCCCCAAGGCGGCCGAGGATTATTATGCCTCGCTCCAAACGAAGGAGAAAGCGCATCCCGAAACAGGGACGACGTTCGACCAGAAGGGTGTTGATGCCGCGAACCGACAGACGGCGGCGACCGAGAAGGCAGCTATCGCGCTTGAACAGTGGACGGCGGCGGTCATCCGAGCCAATGGGCAATTGAACAACAGTCAGCAGGGGCGTGATGAACAAAAGTTGCACGCGGCTTTGGCGCGCCACGACGAACCCGCAGCCAATAAGGCGCGTCTAGATCTCGTGCGCGACACGGCCCCTGGCGCCGGGTCGCCAGACCCCACGAAAGCAGAGGCGTACCGTCAACGCCTGCTTGATTACCAGGCGCATACCGACCCGCTCGGCTATGCGTCTAACCCAGCCGCGGCCGGCACGATGGATGCGTCCACGGGCAGAGGCTTTGGCCCTATTCCCGAGTACCAGTTAAGCCAGTACCGGCAGAGTGGCCTCAAGGTGGGCGGATCGTATCTCAACGCTGACACGTTCCACGACTACGAGATGACGGCGCGCCGAACGGGCGTACCGTTGGCCGTTCTCCTGGCGCAGGGGCAGGCTGAGTCAGGCTTCAATCCTGGCGCCATCCAGCGCGGCGGGAACGGGCGTGGCATCGCGCAATTTGACTTCACGCCCGGCACGAACGCGACGAACTCGGCCCGCTGGCTGGGTGAAGCGGAAAAGAAATTGGGACATGGCGTAGGTGAAGACCCGCGCCAGGCGGCGATGGACCCGCGCATCGCCACGATGGCCCAGGGCCTCTATATGGCCAGCCTCGGTCACGCATCGCACGGCAATTGGCAACAGGCGCTCACGTCGTATAACGGGAGTGGCCCCGACGCGCAGCACTACGGGCACGACACCTTCAACGCCGCGCAGAAGGTCGAAATCCAGATAGGGGGGACTGTCACGCTGACGCACCCGAACGGAACGCCGGCCGGCACGGGGCAGGTCAAGCCGCAGACGCACACCATCACGCACACTATCAACCCCGGGCGGAAGCCTATCGCCCATCAATCGTATGGCCCGACGGACAACACGCCGCCTGCGCCGGGTATCCCGACATTACCGGGGCATTTACGTTAAGTTGGCATTGGTTCATAAATAGCTGTTTACGATGACTTGAACTTGCGCTGTTGCCTGATCGCTTTCGCGGGTTGCTGCGTCCATCCGTTGTGGAATGTCGTCAAGCGGAGCAAGTGATGTGTGGTTGGCTGAAATCGCTACGATGTCTTGTGCCGCTCTAGCGATGTCCCTCATTGCATAGCTCATTAAGCTGGTAACAGATAAAATGCGAGCATCACCATGGATGGCTTTTTGGTCACTGGGAGATTCGGACATAAAAGGCGGGTCCAGCGTCACGAAAGCGATTGAACAACTTGCTAACGCTCGGTGAGCTGCTGGCGCGGCAAGGTCGGCTGCGTGAAATACAGCGCGCGCATTACGGACGCTCCGAAAGCTCCGCAATGCCTTGTTCATGGTCAGAAAGTCTCGATTGCACGGCGCGATAATAGCGGCTACATCGTGCGCCCATAAGGACACATCCGACCGATTTACATGTGGAGACTGCGAAGATAGCAAAAGTAAACCGACAGCAACAAAGTGATGCATAAGGTGCCCCCCCTTCGCACGCTATTGTAGAGGGGGTATGCCGCGCACGTCAAGTACCAAAAAATAAAAGCGGCGGGCCAATCCCGCCGCTTCCCCTTGCCTTGCCTGACCACACCACGCCCGGCCCCGCCTAGCCTCACCATGCCAAGGCGTACCAAACCTCGCCTAACCTGAGCCAGCCTAGCCAGACCTGATTAAGCAGCCACCCACGTTAAGGCGGGCGGCTGCTTAGCTGTCCCTCATCCCACACATCTCGTCGCCAATCAGGCCCAATAATACCATCCTTGAGCGCAGAGGCAATCATGCCGCGATGGCGGTTACACGCGCGTAGGACATGGCAACGTCGGCAGAGGCTACGCAGGTTACTAAGTGCGTTGGACGCCAACTTGCCACTTCTCACATGGTCTACGTTAGCCGACGTGGCATCGTGCGGGCCTCCATCGTGAACACGCACGCCACAGCGGACACAGCGCCATCCATCGCGTTCCAACACGACACGACGGATGGCCTCCCACACCTCACGGGGCGGGCGATGTCTAGGCATCTTCAACCTCAAAGTTTTCAACGGAGAAGCGCCCCATGCCCATCGAGCGTCCATCACCGATGCCGACCAGGCGACCAGCGTCGATAGCGACCGCTTCCATCTGCTGACGATTGACGATAGTTTTATCCCACAAGACGCCGAACGTGACGATCCACCCGGTCGAGGCGGCGACACGGTAGCGCACGTTGCGCCCTTTCGTCGCCGGATTCCTGACCGAACGCACGTCGATGTACACGGGCGCGGTCGAGTCGCGTGTCGGGTCTCCGTCCTTGGGCATCCAACGATCTACCAGCACACGGTCGTCTAGCGTTTGGAGCGTTGCCACGAGATTGGACTGGATGCTACCCCGGCCGCTCTTGGTGTGCCGTGCAGCGTCGCGCAAGCATCCGAAGACGTAACTCGAATCGACATAAAGCTGACCATCCGGTGTAGCACTATGAGTCTTGCGCCATTCCTCGGGGTCGTTGCCAGCGACGCCGGTGCGCTCCTGCTTCTCCAACGGGATCGCGTCGGGGCCGAAGACGTGCCAGAACAGCGGACGCGTTCCTTTGATTGAGATGGTCGCCTGTATGATGTTGCCCATGCCTTACGCCCTCCCGGTACTACTAACTGACTCGCGGCCACTGGCCGCGAGTCAGTGAACGTCGGATGCCCTACGCCTCCTTGCGCAGGAACGTCAGCGTCGTCATCGTTGTGCTGTGTGTCTGGCATGTCTGATTGTCGGTTAATTCCTGCCCCTTCCAGTACGGGTCATCCTGCCACCACGGGATTTCCGCAGCGACGATTTCGCCGGACTGGATGATGTCCCACCCTCGGCGATCCGGTGGAGGGGTTGCGATGGTTGAGCCGTTCACGATGGCTGCTCCTTCCGACCCGCGACGGCGGGGCTATCGACGGTAATCCACGCGACGCCCGTGTGCAGGCTGCTGCTGTACGTGCGCGGCCCGATGATGTCGAACCCGTAGACCTCCCACAGGCCGTCCAGCAGCGGTGGCAGCGGGTCGTTGGACGCTACGCCGAACGTCTGCACGTTGTAGTCGTGCCGATGGGGGGCGCGCAGACGCGCCCCCGTCATGGTATCCATGGTCTAGCCTCCTAGCAGGCCGGAACCGGCGTCGGACGGACAGCCGCGACGACGGACAGGCCCGGCGTGTACAGGGCGCGCATGTTGGCTTCGATGGCGTCGGCGTTCATGATGACGAGGATGAGGGCGAACATGCCGTACATCTTCTGCTGCTGGGGGTCTGTGGTGGCGCTTGCTTGGTCCGTGAGGTCCGTGGCCCATCCTGGCTCGGCAAAGCTGAGTTCTTTCAAGGTGCCCATCATCTTGACGGCGAACGCCTCATGTCTGGTACACGGGAAGTCGGGGGCGGCAATGACGCGCAGATGGTCGCTTCTGTCTGCTATACTCATGACGAACACTCCTTTGCTGGGGTGGCCCGTACATCTCAACTTCTAGGGAGTGATGTACGGGTTTCTGTTTAGGCGAGCCATTACCCACCCGCTTTGAGGATAGCATGTTGTTACGCTATCGTCAATACTAATATAATAGGTGGAGGGGGAATAGGCTTGCATGTCGGTTGCAGTGCTGTATGCGCCTATAGTGGCAGACGAAGAAGATTACATAACGCTAGCTGAGGCCGCACGGCGTGCTGGGTATGCATCACCTAGCGCGTTGCGTATGGCTGCGCTCAGAGGCAAGTTACGCGTACGCCGTTATAGTCCACGCATCGTCATGACAACGCCTCAATGGTTGAACGAGTACCTCGACAACCTAAGCGGTGAAGGGCGTCCACGTAGCGGTAGTGGGGATGACGCCGAAACCGGCAAGGGCCATGTGTGATTTAGTGGGTAAGGCCGTAATCTGAAGCGGCGTTCAAGATGCGTGCTTCTGTGTCGGCGGCCCACTGCACCTTACTAGTGCATGTATCTACATTATCTTGAGAGTTAACCCCCATAAGTACAACAATGTTGCGAAAAACAAAGCCACCGTTTGTGTCACAGTGGATGTTGGGCGTAATGAACATCCACGCATGGAGGTCTGCAATGTTCAATTCGGTGCGATGTAGATCGATTTGCTGAAGGGTTACAGCCGAAAGGGCGTTCATCAGTTGCATTTTTATAGACTGATTTGCTACTAAGGCGTCTTTGTTGTTGCGATAGAAGAAAAGATGATACGTTGCACCTACATTGCCTGTAAAAATTGAGGGTTTAAGTGTCCAATCGTCAACGCGTATGCCTTGACTTGTGTGGGAGTACACCCCGCCGTTATAGTGCCCGAGGTCACTAAAATAGAACAGTGATGACGGTGGTAGAAGTGGTGCTGGTTCTACGGGGCGGTTGATGGTTGGCTGTCGTGCCGGTGGCTCGTTTGCCGTCGTGTCTGGCACTCCTGCGTAAGCTTCCAGGTGTCCAACCAAGAGGCGGATTAAGCGGTCTGTCCATTGTGTGCATCTTGCAGCGTGTGGCCCTTCGCAGTCAACCTCAACCACAAAAAACACATTACGGTAGGTAGCTCCACCTGCGTATGCACAATACACTGATTGAGTGCATACTCCACGCAACCACCCGCCACCTGGTTTGCCAAGAAGGGGGGTATTTGGAGGAGAAGTAGTGCTACACCCCGAACCATTGCCGATGCATCCGTGAGATGCGTCAGAATTGAAACTGGCGCTTCTGGCACTTGCCAGCGCCGCACTACGCATCACCGTAACACTGAAGCTGCCCAAGGATGGCTTGTTCATGCCAATTGGCAACACAGACCACCAATACGTTGTCAAAGCATCCCCGCTTGAAAAATGAGATGTGGTAGATGCCTGCGATCCGTACAAAGTATACGGGGTCCCTGTTAGAGATGGAGGAAGCATAAAAACGGAGCGAGGGGGTAAAAGCAATGCCTCCCCGCTTGCACGTGAGCGCCCGTGGTTGGTTATAACCAAGCATGTAAATAACCCTCCAATTGCAATGGCGCGTGCTATGCCACTCGTTTGGAAGTACATTGACTCCCCTCCCTTCACCTGTGATGCGATTTTAGTTTAGTATAGGAATTGAGTAGGGGATCGTCAATGACCGCTCATTTTGCCGTGCGTGTTGGTTTAGGGTTGCCCTGACGAAAGTGACGACTAAGCGGACTAGTGGGCGCATCCGTCGCCCATAGTCAACCCACCCACCTACCTTCCATTGTCTCTATTCAACCTCGCCGGCCGTGCCGCGCGGGGGTTCTTGTTGCTCATCGTGTGAATGCGAGGCGTGTCGTATGGCAGAGATGACCGACGCGCAGCGCCTGTTCCATTTTGTCGAGCGCGCCAAGAAGATCACCAAGAAGTTCTATTTAAGCGACGGTCGGGTAACGTATGTGGGACGGCTTAACCCGCAGACCTTCACGGCGACGAGCACCCCAGTGTACACGGAAGCGCAAACTCTAGACGGCTTCGGCCGCATTGACTTCGGCGTGAAACCATCCACGTACACGCTTCAAGGCTTCACGGGCATTGACGGCTACGATGGGCCGGGTGGCCTGTGGGCCATGGAGCACTTCCGCCCCCTTATCGGAAAGCGCAACACGCTCATCATGTTTGGTTATCCCGCGCGTTTCGCAGGCGTGCGCCATTGTTTTATTGACTCCTTTGAGGACCGCATCGAGCCGACCCGGCACTTATACGCTGCCTACACGCTTAAACTGAGCGAGTACGGCCCACACGCGCTGACACCAGCTGTGCGCGTGCCAGCGCCACAACTCGCTATCACGCCGTACCCCCGCTAACACACCCTTGGATATGGAGGCGGCATGGACGGGTATCGGTATGTGTGGCAGGCGGGGGATACGCTCGTCCATGTCGCGTCTCGCTTTCTCAGAGACGCGGGCTATGCGGACATCTACGCCTACATAGACGATATCTACGCCGCTAATCCTGCGGTCTTTGACTATGTCGCGCTTGCGCCAGGCACGGTACTGACGTTGCCGTGGAAGGCGTAGCACGTCGCACGCCGCGCGCCGCTGTCAGAACCGGGAGGGGGAATGTGACGCATGGCTACATGGTCGCATCGCCCCCTCTATGATATCACCCTGAGCCAGCCGAATCCCCGGCGTGGGGTGCGCGGCCAGCCCGACCGTCTAGCATGGCAACTGCGAACGCTCGCGGCGTTCCAGGGCTTGCTCGTGACGGCGAACGGGTCCAACCAGGCCACCCTGTCGTTTCACGACCCTGACGGTTTCCTGTTGGATCAGGTCGCCCCACAGCCGATGAACGTGGTGCGGGTGCGCATTCCCAATAGGTGGGGCGTGTGGGGCACGGCGTGGACGGGGTTTGTGGACAGCGCGCACGCGATCCACGACGCCGAGGCCACGACGCGCACGGTCGAACTCGTCTGCTCTGGTCCCTACAAAAAGTGGGAGGTCACGCGCCAGTCGGCGGGCGATGTGCTCGCGCTGGCAACCGCTTCTATGCAGAACATCGCAGGCGCTGAAGTCGTGCGCTACAGCGCGCGGGCCGTTGGCTATGACCCCGCCAATATCGCGTTTGACCCAGTGGCCGACAGTGGCACGGGTCTGTACGGGTCCATTGCCGCCTCAACGATGATGAATC